>ERZ772880.607-NODE-607-length-33612-cov-64.976220_pt1 | contig 33612 bp, 32 predicted proteins | sample MGYA00580577_ERZ772880 | MGnify/ENA primary metagenome ERZ772880 (study PRJEB29015, sample SAMEA2737705) | human gut metagenome | biome: human gut; feature: human-associated habitat; material: faeces | place: China | collected 2012 ... | reverse complement strand
CCAGCATGGCCACATACTGCGGCACATGCCGCCACAGCACGGCGCACAGCACCGCACCTGCGAGCGAGGCGCAGGCGTAGACGTGCTTGACGAGAATATAGGGCATGTTTCCGGCCAGCACATCGCGCATGACACCGCCGCCGACGCCGGTCAGCAGGCCGACGAACACAAGAAGATAGGTGCTGCGGTCCGGCGAGAAGTCCATGGCATTCCAGATACCCATGACGGTGAACACGCCGAGGCCGACGGAGTCCATGAGCAGCAGGGAAACGTCGAACAGACGGTGGTTATGCATGAGGCTGTGGCGGATCCACGGGATGCACAGCAGAAGCGACACGCCGACGGCCACGAGCGTGCACGTCGGGTCGCGGAAGGCGAGGGGAGGCGTGATGCCGAGGATGACGTCGCGCAGGATGCCGCCGCCGACGGCCGCGGAGCAGCGCAGCGCGACATGATTCTCCCTGGCAAGCTGCACCAGCTCGCCATAACGCTCCGACATAAGCTGCTTGTTCGCCGTGACGACGTTCTTGCCCGCACGCAGCGCGGCGCACATATATTCATAGGCAGGCTGACGGCCACCCATGACCTCGATGGCGGTATCCACCGTCGGATCCGAGACGATCCGGCTGAAGTCTGACGTTTCCACTTCGTACTCAGCAACGATACGCGGACGGCAGGACATAGATATTTATCCGCAAGTGTCGGGTACCATCGAGAAGCTTTGTGTGACCGAGGGGCAGAAGGTGCGCCGGGGACAACTGCTTTTCATCATCGACCAGGTTCCCTACAAGGCTGCACTCAAAACGGCCGTTGCCAATGTGGAGGTTGCACGTGCCGCACTGGCTACTGCCGAACTGACTTATAACAGCAACAAGGAATTGTATGCGCAGAAAGTGGTTTCGGAATTCAGCCTGAAGACTGCCGAAAACAGCTACCTTACCGCCAAGGCGCAACTCTCGCAGGCCGAGGCCCAGGAGATAAGCGCACGCAACAACCTCTCCTATACGGAAGTGAAGAGTCCCAGCGACGGGGTGGTGGGGGCATTGCCCTACCGTGCAGGGGCATTGGTCAGCCCCAGCTTGCCGCAACCGCTGACAACGGTCAGTGACAACAGCGACATGTACGTTTACTTTTCCATGACCGAGAACCAGTTGCTCGCCCTGACACGCCAGTATGGCAGCATGGACGAGGCGCTGAAGAACATGCCGGCGGCAGAGCTGCGTCTGAACGACAATTCCGTCTACGACAAGAAAGGTACCATCGAGTCCATCAGTGGCGTCATTGACCGTCAGACGGGTACGGTAGTGGCACGTGTGGTATTTCCCAATGAATCGCGCCTGCTCCACAGTGGGGCGTCGGGCACGGTGGTGGTGCCTACCACTTATAAGAACTGTATTGTGATTCCGCAAGAGGCCACCGTGCAGTTGCAGGACAAGACGGTGGTATATAAGGTAGTGGATGGCAAAGCCGTCTCTACCCTGATTACCGTGGCCGGAATAAATGACGGACGCGAATACGTAGTGCTGGACGGACTGGAAGTCGGCGACGAGATTGTATCCACCGGTGCCGGACTGCTGCGCGAAGGGACGCAAGTGAAATGATGAACTGCTATTTATCAACTATCAATGACCCATTAAGATGAAAGGAAATATATTTATAAAGCGGCCGGTGATGGCTATCTCCATCTCCGTACTGATTCTGGTGATAGGGCTTATCTCGCTCTTTACGCTGCCGGTGGAACAGTATCCTGATATTGCACCTCCCACGGTGTACGTCAGCGCCAACTACACCGGTGCCGATGCCGAAGCCGTACTGAACAGTGTCATCATGCCGTTGGAAGAGAGTATCAACGGTGTGGAGAACATGATGTACATCAGCTCTACCGCCACCAATGCCGGTTCTGCCACCATACAGGTCTACTTCAAGCAGGGCACGGACCCCGACATGGCTGCGGTGAACGTACAGAACCGCGTATCCAAGGCGCAGGGACTGCTGCCTGCCGAAGTGACGAAAATCGGTGTGACTACCCAGAAGCGCCAGACCAGCTTCCTGCAAATCGGTGCTTTGGTAAGCACCGACGGACGCTACGACCAGACTTTCCTAGCCAATTACCTAGACATCAACGTGATTCCGCAGATTAAGCGTATCGAAGGTGTGGGTGATGTAATGGAGCTGGGCGATACATACAGCATGCGTATCTGGCTGAAACCGGAACGGATGGCGCAGTATGGACTGGTCCCTTCGGATGTGACCGCCGTATTGGGCGAGCAGAACATCGAAGCGCCTACCGGTTCGCTGGGAGAGAATTCAAAGAACGTGTTCCAGTTTACGATGAAGTATCGCGGACGTCTGAAGAGTGTGGAGGAATTCCAGAACACGGTGGTACGCTCGCAGAGTGACGGTTCCGTGCTCCGTCTGAAGGACGTGGCGGATGTGGAGCTGGGTACGCTGACCTATAGTTTCCGCAGTGAGATGGACAGCAAGCCGGCGGTACTTTTCATGATGTTCCAGACGGCAGGCTCCAACGCAACCGCCGTCAACAAGCAGATTACCGCACAGATAGACGAGATGAGGAAGAGCCTGCCCGAAGGGACGGAATTTGTGACGATGATGAGTTCCAACGACTTCCTCTTCGCTTCCATACACAATGTGGTGGAGACACTGGTCATTGCCATTATACTGGTAATTCTGGTGGTGTATTTCTTCCTGCAGGACTTCAAGAGTACGCTTATACCCTCCATTTCCATTATCGTGTCGCTGGTCGGCACGTTTGCCTGCCTGGTGGCTGCGGGGTTCAGTCTCAATATCCTGACGCTGTTTGCGTTGGTGCTTGCCATCGGTACGGTGGTGGACGATGCCATCGTGGTGGTGGAGGCGGTGCAGTCCAAGTTCGATGCCGGATATAAGTCTCCCTACCTTGCCACGAAGGATGCGATGGGCGATGTGACGATGGCTATCATCTCTTGTACCTGCGTGTTCATGGCGGTGTTTATCCCCGTGACGTTTATGGGTGGTACTTCGGGTGTGTTTTATACGCAGTTCGGTGTCACGATGGCAACGGCGGTGGGCATCTCCATGATTTCGGCATTGACGCTTTGTCCCGCCTTGTGTGCCATCATGATGCGTCCGTCGGACGGTACGAAGAGTGCGAAGAGCATCAACGGACGGGTGCGTGCGGCATACAATGCCTCGTTCAACGCCGTGCTGGGCAAATATAAGAAAGGTGTGATGTTCTTCATCCACCACCGCTGGATGGTGTGGACTTCATTGGCGGCTACCGTCGTATTGCTGGTTTACCTGATGAGTACCACCAAGACGGGGCTTGTGCCGCAGGAGGACCAGGGTGTCATCATGGTGAACGTCAGCACGTCTCCGGGAAGCACGCTGGAAGAAACCACGAAGGTGATGAGCAAGCTGGAGGACATCCTGAAAAACACTCCCGAGATAGAACACTATTCCAAGGTGGCAGGATACGGACTGATGTCCGGTCAGGGCACTTCCTACGGTACCATCATCATCCGTCTGAAGGACTGGGGCGAGCGGAAGGGGAGCGAACACACGTCCGATGCTGTGGTGGCACGCCTCAATGCCCAGTTCTACGGTGTGAAGGAGGCACAGATATTCAGCTTCCAGCCGGGTATGATTCCGGGCTACGGTATGGGTAACTCCCTTGAGCTGAACCTGCAGGACAGGACGGGCGGTGACAGAACGGTGTTCTACGAGTCGGTGATGCAGTTCTTGGGTGCCTTGAACCAGCGGCCCGAAGTGGCGATGGCGTATACCTCTTATGCCATGAACTTCCCGCAGGTATCGGTAGATGTGGATGCGGCCAAGTGCAAGCGTGCAGGCATCTCGCCGAGTGCGGTGCTCGATGCGTTGGGCAGTTATTGCGGTGGAGCTTATATCTCCAACTACAACCAGTTCGGTAAGGTGTACCGCGTCATGATGCAGGCATCGCCCGAATATCGTCTGGACGAGCAGGCGTTGAGCAATATGTTTGTACGCAACGGTGCGGAGATGGCTCCGGTCAGTCAGTTTGTGACATTGAACCGGGTGCTTGGTCCGGAGACGGCCAACCGCTTCAATCTGTATAGTGCCATCTCTGCCAACGTGAATCCGGCAGAAGGATATTCCTCCGGCGAAGTGCAGAGAGTGATTGAGGAAGTGGCGGAACAGACATTGCCGTTGGGCTACGGTTACGAGTACGGTGGCATGGCACGCGAGGAAGCCAGCACCGGTGGTGCGCAGACGGTCTTTATCTATGCCGTGTGTATCTTCCTCATCTATCTCATTCTGGCATGTCTCTACGAGAGCTTCCTGGTGCCGTTTGCGGTCATCTTCTCCGTACCGTTTGGGCTGATGGGTTCGTTCCTCTTTGCCAAAGTACTGGGATTGGAAAACAACATCTATCTGCAGACGGGTGTGATTATGTTGATTGGTCTGCTTGCCAAGACAGCCATTCTGATTACGGAGTATGCCATCGAGCGCCGCCGCAAGGGAATGGGCATTGTGGAATCGGCTTACTCGGCTGCCCAGGTCCGCCTGCGTCCTATCCTGATGACGGTACTGACGATGATATTCGGTATGCTTCCGTTGATGTTCTCCAGCGGTGCGGGCGCCAACGGCAACTCTTCGCTGGGTACGGGTGTAGTAGGCGGTATGCTTGTAGGAACATTGGCATTGCTTTTCGTCGTTCCGGTGTTCTACATCATTTTCGAGTATCTGCAGGAGAAAATCCGTCCGCCGATGGAGGAGGAAGCCGATGTGCAGGTATTGCTCGAAAAGCAGAAAAGTGAGGCCGAACGGGCGAAGAATTGAGTTTATGCAGAGGAAACGGAATAAAAAAACAGATTGGAAAAAATGAAGAAACATATCATCCTATTGTCCGCCGCCGGTTTGCTGTTCAGCAGTTGCGGCGTGTACACCAAATACAAACCCGCTACCGAGGTTCCCGACGGCCTCTACGGGGAAGAAACGGCCGCTTTTACGGAGAGCACCGACGGTTCTCCGGTGGCTACCGAAGACAGCCTGAACCGTGGCTTGGGCGGAATGGACTGGCGCGAGCTTTTCACTGACCCCCACTTGCAGGCGCTTATCGGGCAGGGGTTACAGAACAATACCGACTACCAGTCGGCACAACTCCGCGTGGAGGAAGCCGAAGCCACCTTGCTGTCCGCAAAGCTTGCTTTCCTGCCCTCCTTTGCCTTTGCACCGCAGGGCACGGTGAGCAGCTTTGACAGCCACAAGGCTACGCAGACCTATTCGCTGCCCGTCACTGCCAGTTGGGAACTGGATATTTTCGGCCGTATGCGCAATGCCAAGAAACAGTCGAAGGCGCTCTATGCGCAGAGTCGGGACTATCGCCAAGCGGTGCGCACCCAGCTCATTGCCGGGATAGCCAATACTTACTATACCCTGCTGATGCTGGACCAGCAGCTTGCCATCTCCAGGCAGACCGAAGAGACGTGGCGGGAAACCGTTGCTTCCACCCGTGCCCTGATGAATGCGGGCATGGCGAACGAGTCCGCCGTGTCGCAGATGGAGGCCACGTACTATCAGGTGCAGACTTCCGTGCTTGATTTGGAAGAACAGATAAACCAGGTGGAGAACAGCCTTGCGCTGTTGCTGGCAGAGACGCCCCGTCATTACGAGCGCGGTGTGCTGGCAGAGCAGCAGTTCCCTGTGGGCTTTTCTATAGGGATTCCTGTTCAGATGCTTTCCTGCCGTCCTGATGTCCGCTCGGCTGAGCGGACACTGGAAGCGGCGTTCTATGGCACCAACGCGGCGCGCTCTGCCTTCTATCCCTCCATCACGCTGGGCGGGAGTGCGGGCTGGACCAATTCTGCCGGTTCAATGATTGTGAATCCCGGCAAGTTCCTGGCTTCGGCAGTGGGTTCGCTGACGCAGCCGCTCTTTGCCCGCGGGCAGGTCATTGCACAGTACCGCATAGCCCGTGCCCAGCAGGAGGAGGCTTCCCTTGCCTTCCAGCAGACATTGCTGAATGCAGGCAGCGAGGTGAACGATGCCTTGACTGCCTGGCAGACAAGCCTATCCAAAAGCGAACTGCTGGACAAGCAGGTAGCTTCCTTGCAGACAGCTGCCCGCAGCACTTCCCTGCTGATGGAGCATGGCAACACCACCTATCTGGAGGTGCTTACCGTCCGGCAGACATTGCTCAACGCACAACTGGCACAGACGGCAAATCGATTTTCTGAAATACAAAGCCTGATTAACCTCTACAAGGCGTTAGGGGGAGGTCAGGAATAGAGTGTCATCATACTACTCTCTCTGCATCTTCATTTTAAATGTGAAGGAAGGGCTGTCCGGGAAGTGATTCCAGGACAGCCCGTTTTCAATGAATAGGAGGGATCAAATGGAGGCAAGTATTTCTCTAGACAAATTATTGCAGTTTTTCACTCAATGCGAACGATAAGTGTTGGCTCGGTGAGAGATCGATTGAAGAAACTGAAAAGGAAACTGAAGCAAAAGATAGTGAGTTTACCGGTAAGAAGGAGGTTTTGCCAGGAATTGATGCAGGGATGTAGTAGGTACTGAAATAGCTTGTTGTTGGATCTATAGATGCAGCGTGTTCCATCTATATATGCAACGCGTTGCATATATAGATCCAGCAAACCGGAAATATACATGCAACGCGGCATATCTTTCGGGCGGTTTCTCTCCGCCTTTGAGGGAGCGGTTTATTTATACTGTGCCCAGTCTACATTCTTCATGTCTCCACTTTTGGCCAGCTCAGCGTGCATAGCCAGTGCGGCGCGCAGAGCGTGGGGAGTTTGTGATTTGCCGTCGGTCAGCTTCAGGTAATCCCACAGTATGTTCTTGTAGTCCGGATGGACACAGTTTTCGATGATGGCTTGTGCACGCTCTTTCGGACTCTTGCCGCGGAGGTCGGCCACACCTTGTTCGGTGATGATGATATTGACATCGTGTTCCGTGTGGTCCATGTGCGAAACCATCGGCACGATAGCCGAGATTTTACCTTCCTTGGCAACGGACGGACAAGTGAAGATGGAGATATAGGCATTGCGGGTAAAGTCACCGCTTCCACCGATACCGTTCATCATCTTCGTACCGCCGATGTGCGTGGAGTTCACGTTGCCGTAGATGTCGGCTTCAATGGCGGTGTTGATGGAGATGATACCGAGCCGGCGCACCACTTCCGGGCTGTTAGAGATTTCCGACGGACGGAGCACCAGTTTGTCGCGGAAGAAGTCCATATCCTGGTAGATACCTTCCAGACAGTCGTTCGTTACGGTCAGTGAGCAGGCGCTGCCGAATTTCACGCGGCCTTCGCGGATAAGTCCGATAACAGAGTTCTGGATGACTTCTGTGTACATTTCAAAAGCGGGGATGGTCTTGTCACGTCCCAAAGCACCCAATACGGCATTGGCAATGTTGCCCACACCGGATTGCAGCGGCAGGAAGGTAGGCGGAATGATTCCGCGTTTCATGTCGGCGGCAAGGAAGTCGGCCACGTTCTGTCCGATTTTGTCGGTCAGCGGGTCGGCGGCGGCAAACGAACGTGCCTCGTCCGGCCAGTTGGTCTCCACTACGCCGACAATCTTTTTCGGGTCTACCTGGATGTAGGGCAGGCCGATACGGTCACTCGGTTTGTAGATGGGGATTTCGCGGCGGTAAGGAGGGTCGAGGGGTTCGTAGACGTCGTGCAGGCCCATGGCGTTCTTGCTGTGGGCGGCATTCAGTTCCACGATAATCTGGTCGGCCAGGCGGCAGACAGTCGGAGCGATACCGCCGGCTGCCGTCAGGTAGATTTTACCGTCGGGAGTAACCTCGCATGCCTCGATGATGGCAACGTTTACTTTTCCCATGAAACCATAGCGTACTTCCTGCGCCATCTGTGAGAGATGGATGTCGTTGTAGGCTATTTCGCCATTGTTCACGGCTTTGCGGAAGTCGGAGTTGGTGGTGTAGGGCGCGCGGTAGCGGATGGCCTTGACGCGCGAGAGCACACCGTCGCAAGAGTCTCCGGTAGAAGCACCGGTGAAGATACCTATCTGGAACGGGTTTCCTTTTGCATGTTCTGCTTCCGCGATTTTTGCTAATTCAGCCGTAACGGCTTTGGCTGTTCCTGCGGGAGTAAATCCGCTCAAGCCGATGTTGTAGCCATGTTTAATCAGGCTCGCAGCTTCTGCTGCCGAAATGTAATTGAGTGCCATAATATAAATAGTTATTTTTTCGTGTAAAGATTCTGAAGGGGCTCGTAATTGGTTCTGCAATTATCGACTGTCTTTAATATTTCCGTTGAAGTATTTCTGACCAGATGATGGCTTTCCTCGCTTCTTCTGCCGAGTGGATGCCGTATTCGGACGTTACTTCATCGGATTCTTGCGGACGGGATGCCGGGGAGGGAGGGGAAGCCTTTATGGAAGTGTGCTTGGATTTGGCAGACGGTTTGGATACCGGCTTGGGCTTTTCTGCCGGCTTGGGGCCTCCGGAAATAAAGCCTCCGTAAGTATCTCCGCCCCAGTATTCGGGCAGTGGGTTGTCAACGTCGGGCATAGGTATGTCGGGACTCTTGTCAGCATTTTTATTTGCTTCTTTCTTAAACTGCTTGACGAGTCCGATTACTATGACAGCCGCAACTAACAGAAACTTGAAGACATCTTCCATATTCTTTTTGATTTTCCACCCAAAGATAGTGCAATTATCTCTTATCTTTGCTTTTGGGCAAAGTTAATTATTTAATCTGATTACAGCCAAGGAATTGGTAATAAAAAAGGGCAGCTTCACAGCTCCCCTTAATTTTTTTAACCTAAACCTTAACTATGAAAAAATCTAATGTTTCTTTCATTCCACAAATTTGTGAATTAATTTGCTCTATGCCAAATTAACACTCGGAAAATGTTTGCTCTCTTAACATAAATTAGCTGATAAGGCGCAGATTGACAACTTGTAATGGCATTTTTCTTTCATTTCATCCGTTTATTGGGAGGGAAGAAGTATCTTTGCGCTCCGAATGACAGATACCAACTTATGATATAAACTGATTTTAAACGAACTGATTATGGAAAAAGTAACGGGAGCAGACTTTAAATCTGCAACTGCTGATGACAACAAGAAGTTGTTTATCGAGACTTACGGCTGCCAGATGAATGTGGCCGACAGTGAAGTGATTGCATCCGTCATGCAGATGGCGGGATATTCGGTGGCCGACACCCTGGAGGAAGCCGATGCAGTGTTTATGAACACCTGCTCCATCCGCGACAATGCGGAGCAGAAGATTCTGAACCGTCTGGAGTTCTTCCACTCGCTCAAGAAGAAGAAACGCGGCCTGATAGTGGGTGTGCTGGGCTGTATGGCAGAGCGTGTGAAGGACGACTTAATCACCAACCATCATGTGGACCTGGTGGTGGGGCCGGATGCCTACCTTACTCTGCCCGAACTGATTGCCTCGGTAGAGGCCGGTGAGAAAGCAATGAACGTGGAGCTCTCCACCACAGAGACCTATCGGGATGTCATCCCCTCGCGCATTTGCGGAAACCACATCTCCGGCTTCGTCTCCATCATGCGTGGGTGCAATAATTTCTGTACTTACTGCATCGTTCCCTACACCCGTGGCCGTGAGCGTAGCCGTGATGTGGAAAGCATCCTCAATGAAGTGGCCGACCTCGTGGCAAAGGGTTATAAGGAAGTCACCCTGCTGGGACAGAACGTCAATTCCTACCGCTTCGAGAAGCCGGACGGAGAGACGATTACTTTCCCAATGCTGCTGCGCACCGTGGCAGAGGCAGCGCCGGGCGTACGTATCCGTTTCACTACCTCGCACCCTAAAGACATGAGCGACGAAACTCTCCAGGTCATTGCCGACATGCCCAACGTATGTAAGCACATCCACCTGCCGGTACAGAGTGGGAGCAGCCGCATCCTGAAGCTGATGAACCGCAAGTACGACCGCGAGTGGTATATGGACCGCGTGGCAGCCATCCGCCGCATCATCCCCGATTGTGGCTTATCTACGGATATATTCTCCGGTTTCCATAGTGAGACGGAGGAGGACCACCAGCTTTCCCTCTCGCTGATGGAGGAGTGCGGATACGATTCCGCCTTCATGTTCAAGTACAGCGAACGCCCCGGTACGCATGCTTCCAAGCATCTGCCGGACGATGTGCCCGAGGAGGTGAAGATTCGCCGTCTGAATGAAATCATCGCCTTGCAAAACCGTCTCTCTGCCGAGGCGAATGCCCGTTGCGTGGGCAAGACGTACGAGGTGCTGGTGGAAGGTGTTTCCAAACGCAGCCGCGACCAGTTGTTCGGCCGTACGGAGCAGAACCGTGTGGTGGTGTTTGACCGTGGCACGCACCGTGTGGGCGATTTTGTGATGGTGAAGGTTACCGAATCCAGTTCGGCTACGCTGAAAGGAGAAGAGGTAGCCGGCTGACGGGATAGAAAAGTCTCGATGACATCAGTATGATGACACCGGTATATAATATGAAAAGCACGAGCCTCACGGCCCGTGCTTTTCATATTATAAACTTTAAATTTTATTCTGCCATGGCCAGAATATTCGCTACGTAGTCAGTCCTGTTGTAGCTTACCAGGGTCAATTCGGACTTTGGCGCGTCCTGATTGTAGAGTTTGTAAGCTACCGGCATGTTTTCATCGTTCAATTCATACACACTTTTCTTCATGTCTTTGTCATAAGCCTTGTGAGACTCGTTCCAACGTGCGTAGGACATGGTGATTTCATCATTGCCATATTGGTATGTCATCTTGAAGTAAGGTACCCATTCGTCTTTTACACCGTCCCACTTGGAGGCTTCCTTGCAGGTCAGGCGTTTCTGGTCGTCATAAGAGTATTCATAACGGATGTGCCGGTAAAGTTGTGCACCGTCTTGCTTAAAGATGGTCTTGGCAACTACTAATTCGTTTTTCACTTCTTCATTGGTGATGAAGTTGTTTTCCTGAGCTTTCACTTCTGTATTCATAACGCTTACGATAGTCATTGTTACGAATGCGACTGCCTTGAATAAATTTGTAGTTTTCATAATCTTTATTTTTAATTGTTGTTACTTACTCTGTTTCTTTTAGACGTTGTTCCCGATTAAAAAGTTGCATTCCAACTAATCTTTTTCTCAAACGCCTTCGCCTAATTATAGTCAATTCCCATGCCAAAGATTTAAGTTGTTGATAATCAATGAATAGATGCTTTCGAAAACTGTTCATTATCGGACAGTTGTCCGCTTAATATCGAACAGTCGGTCATTCGTTCTGCCGGCTGGCCGGAACAAGCGTTTGTTTTCTTAAATCTCCTTAATGGAAACCCTATAAATCACTTTTTATTTGTTATTTTGCACCAAATTTAGGTATAGTGTGGTCTGTTTCATTCGGGCTGCACTTCCTTATTGGCAGAACGTTCGATGAATAAACTCACTATAAAAGCTTGTCCGTTATGTGGTGGAACGCATTTGGAGCGTGCCCTGACATGTGTAGACCATTATGCCTCGGGCGAAATGTTCCACTTGTGCCGCTGCCGGGATTGCGGTTTCCTTTTCACGCAGGACTTTCCCGTGGAGGCTGAAATCGGTCGTTACTACGAAACTCCTGATTACATATCACATACCGATACCCGCAAGGGGGCGATGAACTCCGTGTACCATTGGGTGCGCAACTATATGCTGGGACGCAAGGCACGCCTTGTGCTCCGTGAAGCATACCGCAAGGAGGGCAGCCTGCTGGATTTGGGTACGGGGACCGGTTACTTTGCCGATGCCATGCAGCGTCGCGGCTGGCAGGTGGAAGCTGTGGAAAAGAGTGCGCAGGCGCGTGCCTTTGCCAAAGAACACTTCAATCTGGATGTGAAACCCCATACGGCATTGAAAGATTTTGCACCGGGCAGTTTCGATGTCATCACCCTATGGCATGTCATGGAACATCTGGAACCCCTCAACGAAACGTGGGAAACCCTGCACTCCCTGCTGACTGAAAAGGGGGTGCTGATTGTAGCTGTGCCCAACTGCTCCTCCTTCGACGCAAAGAAATACGGGGCTTACTGGGCTGCCTACGATGTGCCCCGCCATTTGTGGCACTTCACACCGGGCACCATCCAGCAATTCGGTTCCAAGCATGGTTTCATCATGGCAGAGCGGCATCCCATGCCGTTCGATGCCTTCTACGTCTCCATGCTGACAGAAAAGCACATGAGGCACTCGTGTACTTTCCTGCGGGGAATGGTGACCGGTACACTGGCCTGGTTCAGCGCGTTGGTGAAGAAGGAACGCAGCAGTTCCATGATTTACGTGTTCAGGAAGAAAGGGTGAGAAAAGGGATTAGGGATTAATGATTAATAGCGACTGATTTACATAACTTGTAGCTTGTAACTCGTAACTTATAATTGGTATAATGAAAGCAAAGAATAACTCGGTATCCTATTTTGACATGCAGTTCATTACGTCCAGCATCAGTACGACGCTGGTGTTACTGCTGTTGGGGCTGGTTGTATTCTTTGTGCTCGCGGCTCATAATCTTTCCGTGTACGTCAAGGAGAACATCAGTTTCTCCGTGCTTGTCAGTGACGACATGAAGGAGAGCGACATCCTGAAGCTTCAGAAGAGGCTGGACAAGGAGGCTTTTGTGAAGCAGACGGAATACATTTCCAAGAAGCAGGCACTCCGCGAGCAGACTGAGGCGATGGGTACGGACCCGCAAGAGTTCCTCGGCTACAATCCTTTCACTGCCTCCATCGAAATCAAGCTGCATTCCGACTATGCCAATTCGGACAGCATCGCCAAAATAGAGAAACTGATTAAAAAGAATACCAATATCCAGGAAGTGCTCTACCAGAAAGACTTGATAGATGCCGTGAACGATAATATAAGGAATATCAGCTTGATGCTGCTGGGGCTGGCTGTGATACTGACGTTTATCTCCTTTGCGCTGATAAACAACACCATCCGTCTGGCTATATATTCCAAGCGTTTCCTTATCCACACCATGAAGCTGGTGGGGGCAAGCTGGGCATTCATCCGTCGTCCGTTTCTGCGGCGCAATTTCTGGATAGGTGTGCTGGCCGCTTTCATAGCCGACAGCATTCTGTGGGGAGCCGCCTATTGGCTGGTGTCCTACGAACCGGAGTTGGTCAAGGTGATTACGCCCGAGGTGATGGTGCTGGTGTCGGGTGCCGTGCTGGTGTTCGGTGTACTTATTACGTGGCTGTGCGCTTTGCTTTCCATCAACAAATATCTGAGGATGAAGGCAAGCACACTGTATTATATTTAACGCCTTGAAGTGCATAGAGAGAAAGCACTGTTATCGCAGCCCCCAAATAGTAAATTGTAAATAGTAAAATAGTAAATGTATAGATGAGTAAAGAGAAATTCGCTTTTGATAAGACCAATTTTATCCTGCTTGGCATCGGAATGGCGGTGGTTATCATTGGTTTTCTTCTGATGACCGGCCCCGTGTCTACCCCGACGACCTTTGAGCCGGACATTTTTAGTGTGAGACGCATCAAGGTGGCTCCGGTAGTTTGCCTGCTGGGGTTTGTGTTCATGATATATGCCGTGCTGCGCAAGCCTAAAAGCTGTCGTGCAGAGGAGTAAACTTTCAGACGTGGATTACACAGATGACGCAGATTGGAATATTAGAAATCCGTGTCATCTGCGTTATCTGCGTCTGAAAAATAATCAGAAAGAAAGTAGTAACAGAGCTTCCGGACAGCCCCTCCGGCAACTCAAGAACTTAAAAACTTAAACAAATTGGAATGGTTTGAAGCGCTTATCCTTGGGCTTATTCAAGGACTGACCGAATATCTGCCGGTGAGCAGTAGCGGACACCTCGCCATCGGTTCGGCATTGTTCGGTATTGAGGGAGAGGAGAATCTTGCTTTTACGATAGTGGTACATGTGGCTACGGTGTTCAGTACGCTGGTGATACTCTGGAAAGAGATTGACTGGATTTTCAAGGGACTGTTCAAGTGGCAGATGAACGAGGAGACACGTTACGTCATCAATATACTGGTATCCATGATACCTATCGGCATTGTGGGGGTATTTTTCAAGGACGAAGTAGAGGCCATTTTCGGTTCGGGACTGGTCGTTGTGGGCTGCTGCCTGCTGCTGACAGCTCTGCTGCTGTCTTTCTCCTATTATTATAAGCCGAAGCAGAAGGAGAACATCAGCATGAAGGATGCCTTTATCATCGGTCTTGCACAAGCATGCGCGGTGCTTCCGGGGCTTTCCCGTTCGGGCAGTACCATTGCAACCGGTCTGTTGCTGGGCGACAACAAGGCGAAGCTGGCACAGTTCTCTTTCCTGATGGTGATGCCTCCCATCCTGGGCGAGGCACTGCTGGATGGAATGAAGATGATGAAAGGTGAGGCGGTTGCAGGGGATATTCCGACACTTTCGCTGGTGGTAGGTTTCCTGGCTGCTTTTGTTTCGGGCTGCCTGGCCTGCAAGTGGATGATAAATATTGTGAAGAAGGGCAAGCTGATTTATTTTGCCATCTATTGCGCGATAGCCGGTGTCATAACGCTCATATTAAGCTAAAGTCCCCTCCTTGTGTGGGGGGAAAGACTGATTACTCCGGAAATCAATAAGAGAAAAATATTAAGTTGTACCATTTTATCCCCCTCCCTACCGGGGAGGGGTTAGGGGAGAGGCCAATGAATTTTAAAGAAGGAGAAGTCCTCTATTTCAATAAACCGCTGGGATGGACATCGTTCAAGGTTGTGGGACATGCGCGTTACCACATCTGCCGGCGGATAAAGGAGAAGAAGTTGAAAGTAGGCCATGCCGGTACCCTCGACCCGCTTGCTACGGGGGTGATGATAGTCTGTACGGGCAAGGCCACGAAACGGATTGAGGAATTCCAGTATCACACGAAGGAGTACGTCGCCACCATCCGGTTGGGCGCCACCACTCCCTCTTACGACCTGGAACATGAGATAGATGCCACCTATCCCACGGAGCACATCACCCGCGGACTGGTGGAGGAGACGCTGAAGAAGTTCATCGGCGAGATACAGCAAGTGCCTCCCGCCTTCTCGGCATGTATGGTGAACGGGAAACGTGCCTACGACCTTGCCCGCAAGGGAGAGGAGGTAGAGCTGAAACCCAAGTTGCTCGTCATCGACGAGATAGAGCTGCTGGACGACGGGCTGGATATTGCCGAACCGTGGATAAAGGTACGCGTAGTATGCAGCAAAGGAACCTATATCCGCGCCCTGGCACGTGACATCGGCGAAGCCCTGCAGAGCGGCGCTCACCTCACCGCCCTGGAGCGTACCCGCGTAGGCGACGTCCGGCTGGCAGACTGCCTCAATCCCCTCGATTTTAAAGAGTGGATAGAGGCGCAGGAGATAGATATTTAGTTATAAGTTATGAGTTATTTGCTATGAAGTGTAGCATACTGCCGGATAACTCATACCCTCTTATGACTAAAACAGACTGATATAAATAATAAATAACTTATAACTCATAACTAATTATGAAACTGTCGCAATTCAAATTCAAGCTTCCCGAAGAGAAGATAGCTTTGCACCCCACGAAGTACAGAGACGAGTCACGTCTGCTGGTGTTGCACCGTAAGACGGGTGAGATTGAGCACAAGATGTTCAAGGATGTTCTGGACTATTTTGATGACAAAGATGTGTTTATCTTCAACGACACCAAGGTTTTCCCTGCCCGCTTGTACGGTAACAAGGAAAAGACCGGTGCGCGTATTGAAGTGTTCTTGTTGCGTGAGTTGAACGAAGAGCTCCGGTTGTGGGATGTACTGGTGGATCCTGCCCGTAAAATACGTATCGGCAATAAGCTCTACTTCGGTGACGACGACTCTATGGTGGCTGAGGTTATCGACAACACCACTTCGCGTGGGCGTACGCTTCGTTTCCTTTACGACGGTCCGCACGATGAGTTCAAGAAGGCGCTCTATGCGCTGGGCGAAACGCCGCTGCCCCACAGCATCATCAACCGTCCCGTAGAGCCGGACGATGCCGAACGTTTCCAGTCTATTTTTGCACGCAACGAAGGAGCTGTTACGGCGCCTACCGCCAGCCTGCACTTCAGCCGCGAGCTGATGAAGCGTATGGAAATCAAGGGTATTGACTTTGCCTACATCACCCTGCATGCCGGCTTGGGTAACTTCCGCGACATTGATGTGGAAGACCTCACCAAGCACAAGACAGACTCCGAGCAGATGATTGTGAACGAGGAAGCCGTACGGATTGTGAACCATGCCAAAGACCTGAACCGCCAAGTCTGTGCCGTAGGTACCACCGTGATGCGTGCCATCGAGAGCACCGTCAGCACCGACGGACATTTGAAGGAATACGAGGGTTGGACCAACAAGTTCATCTTCCCGCCGTACGACTTTACCGTGGCCAATGCCATGATATCCAACTTCCACATGCCGCTCAGTACCCTGCTGATGATTGTTGCCGCTTTCGGCGGTTACGAGCAGGTGATGGAGGCATACAATGTGGCATTGAAGGAAGAGTACCGCTTTGGTACGTATGGAGATGCGATGCTGATTACAGACCGGTAATTATGGTTGTTTATTTCAGTCTTGGTACCAATCTCGGCGATAAGGAGCAGAACCTCCGCATGGCCGTCCAAAAGATAAGAAAGCAGATAGGTGAAGTGATTTCCCTATCTGCTTTTTATGCTACTGCTCCGTGGGGCTTTTCTTCCGATAATACTTTTCTGAATGCCGCACTCTGCGTAGACACTGCTTTGGCGCCTTTGGAGGTGTTGCAAACGACGCAGGAAATCGAGCGGGAGATGGGGCGTACGCATAAGTCTGTCAATGCAGTGTATAGCGACCGTGTGATAGACATCGACCTGTTGCTCTGTTTTGCCGATGACGGTACTCCCGTTTTGCTGGATACTCCCGAACTGAAACTTCCTCATCCGCTGATGCAGGAACGCCGTTTCGTGATGGAGCCGTTGGCGGAGATTGCTTCAGGCGTGGTGCATCCGGTATTGGGAAAGACAATCGGGGAATTGTTGCAAAATCAGTGTTAATCTCTGCTATCTGTAGCGCAGATACAAGATTTCTTTTTTATCTTTGCCTCCGAAAAGCGAAGATAGGCTGCACCTCAGCATAAAAAATGAACAAGTTCATTTTGTTCTGCGTTCGGTTTGCACTATCTTTGCCCCCGAAAAACGATATGTGGAGAGATTTGAGTAGCTTGCAACCACAGAAAAAAATGCTAAAACACATCCTTTTCTGACGGCACGTTTGTGTGCCGGATGCATCTACTCCACACACCTCCTTCCGCCATTCGTTGAATTATCAATTATCAACTATCAATTCTCAACTGAAATGGGATATTTATTCACATCCGAATCGGTGTCTGAAGGACACCCCGACAAAGTGGCCGATCAAATATCGGACGCTGTGCTTGACAAACTGTTGGCGTATGACCCCAGTTCGAAAGTAGCTTGCGAAACTCTGGTTACTACCGGACAGGTAGTGCTGGCTGGAGAAGTGAAAACCAAAGCGTATGTTGACCTTCAACTTATCGCGCGTGAAGTAATCAAGAAAATCGGCTATACCAAAGGCGAGTATATGTTCGAGAGCAATTCGTGCGGCGTGCTGAGCGCCATCCACGAGCAGAGCCCCGACATCAACCGCGGCGTGGAGCGACAGGACCCCATGGAACAAGGTGCCGGAGACCAGGGAATGATGTTCGGTTACGCCACCAACGAAACGGAGAATTACATGCCGCTTTCACTGGACCTTGCACACCGCATCCTGCAAGTGCTGGCAGATGTCCGTCGCGAAGGCAAGGTGATGACCTACCTCCGTCCCGACGCCAAGAGCCAGGTGACCATCGAATATGATGACAACGGCACACCCGTACGCATCGACACCATCGTAGTCTCCACCCAGCACGACGACTTCGTCCAGCCTGCCGACGACAGTGATGCCGCCCAGCTGAAGGCCGACGAGGAAATGCTCGCCCAAATCCGCCGGGATGTAATCGAGATTCTGATGCCGCGTGTCATTGCCTCCATCCATCATGAAAAGGTGCTGGCACTGTTCAACGACCGTATCACATATCACGTCAACCCCACGGGCAAGTTCGTAATCGGTGGTCCCCACGGTGACACCGGGCTGACGGGACGCAAGATTATCGTAGATACCTACGGCGGCAAGGGTGCCCACGGCGGCGGCGCTTTCTCCGGAAAGGACCCCTCTAAGGTAGACCGCAGCGCAGCTTATGCAGCCCGCCACATTGCCAAGAATCTGGTAGCTGCCGGCGTTGCCGACGAAATGCTGGTACAGGTAAGTTACGCCATCGGTGTGGCACGCCCCATCAATATCTTCGTAGATACTTATGGCCGCAGCCACGTCAATATGAGCGACGGTGAGATTGCCCGTAAGATTGACGAGCTGTTCGACCTCCGCCCCAAGGCGATAGAAGACCGCCTGAAACTGCGCAACCCCATCTATCAGGAGACTGCCGCCTACGGGCACATGGGCCGCGAGCCGCAGACCATCGTCAAGCACTTCAAGAGCCGCTACGAAGGCAACAAGGACATTGAAGTGGAACTCTTCACCTGGGAGAAGCTGGATTATGTGGACAAGGTGAAAGCCGCATTCGGTTTATAATCAGCATAGCTTTACGGCTATTTATATAGAAGGCTGCCCTTCTGCAGATACCGATGTTTCGGAGGATGCAGAAGAGGCAGCCTTTGTTGTTTTGGTCTTGCTCTTCAAATGGATTTTTTCACCGGCAGTACAAACACGAACCTTGCCCCCTCCTTGTACTCCTTGTCCAGCAGCACTTGCCCTTTCAGCCGTTCGGCGATGAGGCGGCAGATATTGAGTCCCAGGCCGGTGCCTTGCCCGAAGTTGTCGGCCTTTTCAAAACGTTCGAAGATGGTTTCCGAGTATTCCGGGGGAATGCCGGTACCGGTATCGGTGACGGAGAAGGTGACGTATCCGGGATTCTCTGTGAGAGAGCAGTGCAGGTGGATTTCGCCTTGTGTGGTGTGTTTCTCTGCATTGGTAAGGAAGTTGATGAGTATCTGGCACACACGTTGCCCGTCGGTGCTCAGTTCGTAGCAGTCGTCCACTTCGGAGGTGTAGTAGAGCTTCACGCCTTCGGGCTTGCGGTGTTCAACGGTGGTTATGGCTTCCCGGCAGAGCTTGTTGCAACTGTGCGGCGCTATCTTCATGGTGTATCTGTTGCTTTCCAACTCGGCTGCGCTGAGGATGTCCCCCACCAGTGTAAGGAGGAGGTCGGAATTGTGCTGTATGAGATGGCAGAAATCCTGCCTTTCCTCTTGGGAAAGGTTCGCGTCGGGGGAAGTGATTAGTTGTGAGAAGCCCACGATAGAGTTGAGCGGTGTCCGTATTTCGTGACTCATGTTCTGCAGGAAGATGCTCTTTGCCTTGTTGGCTGCTTCGGCTTGGTCGCGTGCTTCGGAAAGTTCCTCGTTCTTGTGGCATAGTTCGAGGTTGACTTTACGTTTGCGGTGGAGGTAGAGCATCAGGAAAAGCAGGGATAACAGTAAAAAGCCGGTGACAATGCTGAAAAGAGTGATGCGGTAGCGCGAGGTAGCCTGTATGTTTTCCATTTTCAGGCGTTCGGCGCCTATCTGGGTGTTCAGTTCGGCGATGTCCGACAGTTGCAGGAGATTGTTCGTCGAATCCAACTGCTGGTGGTATTTTTTCAGATATTTGATGGCATTGGGATAGTCTTTGGCGCATTCGTAAATGTAGGCATGTTGTTGCAAGCCTTCCTCGGACAATTGGTCAGCGTGGGCATGGGCCTGCTCATACTGTTTGTCCAGTATGTTCTTGCTGATGTGGGCTATCAGTAGGGAAACGCTGGCAGAGAGCTTGCAACGGTCCGCCATTTGTACGGCTTCTTTATAGCAGTCGTTGAATTCATCTATACGCCCCTGCCGGAATAGTATCAGGCATTTCTCTATCATGGCTTGGGCTATGTTCCGTTCTGTTTTGGCGCTCTTCAAGGCTTTTTCGCAATAGTCCAGTGCGGTGGCGTAATCTTTTTGGGTGTTACGGTAATATTCGGCAAGGCTTGAGTATAGTTGGCTGGGATCCTGGTCGGGCATATTCTTCAGCATATAGTCCAAGGCTTCCTGATAGTATTGGGCGGAGAGGCCGAAGTTCCCGCGTGATTTGTAGATATGCCCCATGGCTCGGATACAGCTGAAGATACCGTAAGGGTATCTGTCGGCAAAAGCTTGCTTTTTCATTTTTTCCGCTTTCTGCAAGGCGAGCAATGAGCGTTGTTGGTTCAGGAAGTAGATGATTTCGCTGCTCCAAGCGTGATAATAATATTGCAGATAGTTATTGGCACGTGAAATCTCTTTCAGGTCAGTGGATGCCTTTTCTATTTTGCTATCATCTTTTTGGGATATATAGAACTGCAGGGGGATGATGTATGCCAGGCATTGTGCTTTTTTGTCACCGAGCTTCAGAGCCTGTTGATACAAAGTGTCGGCCACCAGCAGCCCCTCCTGCTGGCGTGCCTGCTTGGAAGCCCGCTGGTAGATGGGGTAGAGTGCATCGTCTATCTTGTAGGGATTGTTCTGTGCTGCGGAAGGTAGGGACACCCATACTGAAAGCACTAGAAAACATAACCTTGAAAGAATGCACTCCCTCTTTGTTCTATTGGATGGAATAAGCATGTTTTTTTCCGGATACTTATTATTATGCCTATGGCATCGCAAAAATAAGATAAAAGAATAAATTACAAGCTTTTTTTGTATAATTTCTCTGTTTGCTTGTTAAATGATCCTTGCCAGGAGCTTTCTTACGAAATTTCCGGTGATAATGCCGCCCTCTACATCATCATATTCTTCCTTATCGAGAACTTCACGATGGCCATTGCATTGACTGCCGCCAGCGGCAGGTCCATGGGGTCGTGGTGGTTGTTGTAGCTCACCAGACGGATGCAGTCCGGCCGTTCCGAGTGGTTGACGTATTTCACTGCCAGGTATTCGTCGCCGCCCCGTTCGAAGGAGACGAGATACATTTCACCGTAGATGACGTCGGTGAAGTCGCGGATGGACTTAAAGCCTACGATGTCACCGGACTTGAGGATGGGATACATCGAGTCGCCCGAGACGTAGACGGCACCGTCGCACACAGGGATATTGGGAATTACAATCCGCCCCAAGGCGTACTGCGGGCGGTCAGCCAGCAGTGTCTTCAGGTTGGCGGCGGCAGAGATGTCATAGAGGGTCACGCTACGGTCGTCCATAGGGTCGGCTGTTTTCGGTGTGTGAAGTATTTCCACTTCACCTTGTACCAAGTCATTGTCACAGAATTTTGAATGATGTGCAGGCGAGCCCTTTCCCGTCAGCAGCCAGTTGTAGTCCACGTCGTCCAGGCTGCCCAGCAGCAGGGGGAAGTCGATGCTGTTGCGGGCGTTCCAGTTGCTCAGTGTGGAGCGTGATATACCCAGAAAGGCGGCAAGTTCGCTGTCTGTCTTGAATTCTTTCGCCAGTTTGGCACGTTTTATGATGTCTGCCGCACAAAATACCGGGTCTTTGTCATTCGCCATATTCTTCAGTTTTTACGTGTAAATTATTCAGAAACTATTATCTCCTCATTTATACTGTCTTACGTCTTATTTAAGAATTTAATTCCCGATTTGTTTGTTTTATAAATGAAAACAATATTATCTTTGTTGGGACAAAAATACATATCATGTTTTATAAATGCAAATAAAAGGGAGGGATTTATGGAAAATACACATCTGGTCTTTTATCCGGAAGCATCCGAATTTAGCAAAAATACTTACGAATTTGAAAAAATGGGCATCCGCCTTGCCGGATGTATAGATGAGGTGCGTTGGAAGTATAGATGCAACGCGCTGGATGTATAGATAGAATACGCTGGATATATACTTCCAGCAAACAGCCCCTACAAGCATCTTTGGCAGGGGCGTGCCGAAAAAATATTATTGTACTAATTCTTAACAAAAAATGGTTATGGAACAGATTATTGAAAAAAATGTTCGTTTCTGTGGATGTTGCCACAGAGAACTGCCCGTTGATTCTTTTTATGTAGACAAGCGTACGCTTGCCCCCGACAATTATTGCAAGGAATGCCGTAGGGCGATGAGCAACGCCCGCTACCGTCGCTCACTTCCAGCAAGCAATCCCCTCCGTTATCCGGTCATCACTGAAATTTCGGACTGTACCCTTCGTATGTATCTTATTCTGAATGCTTTGAAGGTAGTGCGCGAAAGCGTGCTCCGCAAGCGGAAACGCCTATGCGAAGCAGGTGATATAGAATGATACAAGCCGCTCTCTCCCCCTAATCACTAACCCCTAATCATCAAACCATGTCCAGAATCAAAAAACGGGGACTTGACTATTTCCCCTTGAACACAGACTTCATGCACGACCGTCTGGTGCGCCGCATCATGAAACGTGAGGGTGACGGCTCCTTTGCCATTCTGCTGGGCGCCCTCTCCTGCATTTATGCCGACGAAGGCTATTACGTGTGTGCCGACGAGCTTTTCTACGAAGACCTTTCCGCCTGCCTCTATGAAAAGACGGCTGCCGACGTGAAGCGCATTCTTGCCCTGGCTGTGGAGTACGGCATTTTCAATGCCGCCCTTTTCGGCAAATACGCCATCTTGACTTCTGCTGAGATACAGCGGCAGTATCTGTTCAGTACCAAGCGCCGGAAATCTTCCGCCATAGACACACGTTATTGTCTGGTGGATGATTCTCAGAGCGATGACGAGGCCGCGCCGACTGCCGCCGGGAGAGTGCCGTCTGCCAATGGAAGCGTGCCGTCCGCTGCCGAAAGTGCAGCATTTAAGCCCGAAAATGCGACATCGGGTACATATAGCACAGCAGAGCATAGCACATCACAACACAGCAAAGAAAATCCCCTCCTCCATAGTTCCCCCGGAACCGGGGGCACTGAGGGCGCGGATGTGCCATCCGCGGAGGGGGAATATCTTCGGAAAATAGAGCAACTGCAACCGCCGCAGGATGGCACGGACCGCAACCTGGACGGGTTGCTTTTCAATCTGAAGCAGTTCCATATTCCTCCGCAAGAGCAGTATGCCATTATCCTCAAAAGTAATTTCGGTGCTATCGGCCACCCTTTGTGGAAGGGCTTCTATGCCTTGCGCGAGAGTCATGGCAAGATACGGCAACCGGGGCGATACCTGCTGAGCCTGTGCTGTAAGTAAAGTTTTCGATTTGTGAATAATTTCATGAAGAAAAACGGTTTTTTTAATTTGCACACTTTTCCGGATAGCGTTATCTTTGCAATGTGGTTAAGCTTAATACACGAAAATAAAACAATGTTGTTTCATTTGAAAAAAACGAATCCTTGAATTTCAAGACAAACTATTAATTTTTAAAACAAAACTACTATGCCAGTAATTTACAAATCATTTCAGTCGGTTCTTGCCAACAAAGAGGGCAAGAAGCTTTTCTATCCCCGCGTGGTGCTGACGGGGAATGTGGACACCGAGCAGGTGGCTAAGGAGATTGCGGAGTTGTCTTCCCTCTCTACGGGTGACTCGAAGAATGTCATCGACAACCTGGTGACCGTGATGACTCGCCACCTGCAGTCTTCCGAGAGCGTGACGCTGGACGGTCTGGGTACTTTCCGCCTTACGATGAAGTCCACCATGAACGGTGTGGAAGACCCTCTGAAGGTGTCGGCTACCCAGTCCACACTACGAGTGCGTTTTCTGCCCACCTCCAAGCGTAATCTGGACCATACGGTGTCTACCCGTTCGCTGGTGACCGGGGTGAAGTGCGTGCGCTTCGACCTTCAGGACACGGCAGGTTCGGGCGGCAACGACGGTGGCTCGGGCGGTAACGACGGTGACCAAGGTGAAAATCCGTTGGGATAAGGCCATTTACGATTTGACGATTTACGATGTACGATTGAAATTCGTACTGCTAAATAACCGCGCCTATGCAGGCATTTATGATACGAAAAGTAATCGTACATCGTAAATCGTCAAATCATAAATTACTAATCTTCAATCATTAATCACTAACTAATCTTATGCGAAAAATCAACTACATCGTGGTGCATTGCAGCGCCACGCGGGAGGGCTGTACGCTTACTTCCGAGGTTCTGGAGGCAGAGCACCGCCGCCGTGGCTTCCGCACGACGGGCTATCACTACTATATCCGGAGAGACGGTACTGTGCTCGGAACCCGTTCCTTGGAACTGCCCGGTGCGCATTGCCGCGGTCACATATTCTTAGTATTTATTTAACCATCTTGTTACTTAGTGTACAAAAGTACTATCTATTATACATTACATAATACGTGGGAAAATGTGGCAGGATAAACTGGTTATTCTTTCAATAAGTTATGTTCTAGCAACTTGGAGTGAACACTATCCCATAACTCCTTTTGCTTCTCATTCAACATATCTACAGATATGAACGTAGTACCACAAAACACAATATCGCTATATCTTATTACTGGTATTAGTCCGAATTTAGTCCAAGCAAAATAATTATCGTTATATTTATCTGATATGCCAGTGTTACATAGATACATTTCTTCATTGATATTAATAAGCGTCTGTATGGAGTGTTCCAGTATATCGAACATCTGACCTCTTAAATCATACTTTATGCCACTTGCTATTACTCTTTTGCGGAATCTGAATAGCAAATGCTGCGACAAAATAAAGGCATTATTCAAATTGATATAAACAAAGTCGGTAGTATTATTACCTCTTCTCATATATCCTACTATAAAGAACTGGCTAGTACTCTTATAGAATACAAAGAAGTAATATCCTCGTATGGCAGTAACTTTCATACGCCATTCATCACTACTAGTATCGCCTAGATTAGTAATGAAATCTATCATTTCTTGGCTATATGCCAGATTAAATAAATTCTCTGCGTATTCTGTTATATTCATGCCTTATAAATTAAAAAGGCTACCACCGAAGTAGTAGCCTAAAACATTAGTTGCGGTATTTGGAAAGAAAGGCTTCTCTAACTTCTGGTGAAGCATCCTGCAATATGCTATCAAATTTGGAAAGATTCAGTTCCATATCCAAATCGTTAGGATTCAGTTTTACAACTTTCTCCAAAAATTCAACATACTTTCTATAGGCATCCAAATACTGTTGCGCTTTTCGGATTAGCTGTTCACCAGTTTCTTTAGAAGAAAACCACTTTCCATACAAATCGGATTGCTTTTGGCGACCTTCATTAATAACCTGTACAAATGTTTTAGCTGATACGTTTAAATTCTGATTCATAGTAAATATGTATTAAAATATTATACGGCAAAATTACCGCTAAAGCAAATGCCGCCGTATCAGCATCACAAAGGTATGTAATATATCCGTAATATAAAAAACTTCTTAAAATATTTTTCAATAAGTACTTTATATATCCCATCCAGAACTACAAACATCTTATAAATCAGTCTATCCAGTTCTATTAGCTAAAGTGCAAGTGGGAAACCACTAGTACCCCTTTACTACTAACTAATGTACACCGCAGTCGTATCGCTATTAGCTATACTGTTTATTTTAACTAATGTACTAGTTCCGCAAAATAACAGCTAAATTAGATATAACTACTATTACTAATACTACCATCATTTGTTTAATGATTGGCGTACTAAAAATCGGCAGGATAACTAACAGCTTCTATCACCACCGTTTTTTATCTACTAGGCAAGTTATATAGCACCTACTCCGATATATCTACTAGTCGCTAATATACAGTTGTTTAATTATTTACTCCGAATATCGGCTATCCGTAAATAGTCATAAATATAAACTATTGTCAAAAGAAGTTCTTAAAGTCACCATCCTTGTCTGTTAGCTTACTGACAGAAGAAAATAACGGCAATATGGCGATATAGATAAGCTGGCTATAGAAAGTGTTCCTTTGATTAGGTACACCGCCCAAAGGTGAATATAATCGTACAGAGATAAAAAGATAGGAACTACCACGAGCAGAGGCATAACCAAAACTGCCTAGAGTAATTCAAGCACTATAGATTTTACAGTATATAATGAAACTAACATTGAATCATGGAGTATTACACGTTTGAACAATTAAAGGAAATGGCTTTCAAGGATGGCATTACCGGCAATAAGGTAGCTGTTGGTATATGGGCTAAAATGAACGGCTTTCTAAAGAAAAAGAAGCAGATAAACAAGCGTAGAATTACATTCTACTTTAAACTGGATGATTGGCAACCTCAAAATGTATAACAGCCAAAGCCTTTCTATAAGGCTGCATCAAAAACAGCACATAATACCTATTCCGGCATACATATAGCCAGCCAGATAACACAAGGAAGTAAATTACAGATGTTTTTTAAAGATAGTCTTAGTGAAGTGGTACTAAGGAAAAATGAACCGTAGTCTATGGGAAATTTGACACCAAGTATAGGGGAAAAATGATACTCTATACATTACTACAATACTAACATTACAACTTAGATAATTCAGTGCTTCGCACTTCATTATCAGATTTTGAGCTTTCGTAGATAAGTAACTAATAACAAAAACGTAACATTATGATGATATACAACAACAGACTGTTCAATACCAGAAAGGAATTGAAGCGGTATCTAGGTGGGACACGTAAATACAACAAGGCTCTGAAAAACGGAGAGATTTATAACATATACCAAGAAGAATCAAATAACCAACCGTTTGCGCACAATGGAACAACAATATACGACACTGACAAAAGACATTAATAATGTAGATAATAAAGATGCCATAGTATATGCCTATATAAAATCAAGGATGAATTATAAAACTTCCATTGCGGATAATGTTACGGAAAAGGAGATTTCCGAAAAACTAGGCATATCATTAAGCACTGTAAAAAGAAGCGTTGCAAGGCTAAAGAAGAATAAGAATCTTGTTGATAAAGTAATAAGTAACAATGTGATAGCAGAGGGAAGCTACAAGACGTACAACAAATATTATGTGGCAAAATGTAATGAGAACTTCTTTTACATTTATAACAGTTTCTTCAATGATGATATGAACATAGCAAAAGCCAGTGAGAGAATCAACGTAAAGAACTTCTTGCTTAAAATAAAGGCAATATGTAAAAAGGAAACGAACAAGTATATAAGTGAAAGTCCGTATCTGGATGGGCTTAACAAAACGGAACTTTCTAAAAAACTGGGCATTGATACAAAGACATTAAATAAATATCTGGAAATGGCAGTCAATGCAGGACAGATAAAATATATAACTAATGGTTTGCTGATACTGAACAAGTCCATTATTCCAGATTTTAAGAAAGATGATACAGATACAAGAATCTATCATATCATTTATGACTGGTGCATTGATAACGGTGTTGTTCCACCAGACAGAAACGATGAAATAACAGTAATGGAAGATGGCAGTGTCAGAAGAAGAAACAGCTTACTTATTGAAATAGCTGGAAAGCTAGACTATATGAAAGATGAAGAAATTAGGAGTTTGCTAACTAATAGAATAACTTCCGAAGAAATAACTTTGGAATATATAGCTAAAGTGCTGAATATAAATAACAAGAAGAAAGAAGAGATAGAGTATTCCATCATCATGCTTGACTAAAACTAGCAAATCACCTATATGCAGTTTAGCTAAAAGTCAAGAGAACAGGCATAAGTATCTTATTGTATTCTAAATTCTGCTGTTAAATTTAAATCTTGGTTGTTATGCCCAAATGACTTACTAATACGATATTTACCTTTATATAGTTTATGGGTCTTACCTATTGGAAATTCAAAATAAAAACACTTATGTCCGTAGAAAGGTATAATAGCATCGTCAGTCCAGCCGTAATCAGTTTTTATTTCCGCATTTAACCAACCGTAGCCATTCCATTTCTGTAAATGCCAATCCCAACCAAATTCTAAAGGAATGTCCATAGGATTGGCTACTATAGCCGTTACATTCTGCACTGTCAGAGGATAACTGTCGTGCAACATTTTCATAAATATTTCAGTACCCAAAGAATCGCCTTTTAATGTATCAGTATCCACCCAATTACAACCTCCAGAGAGAAGAGCTTCATTAGAGGTTTTGGCTTCTGTAGCTTGTTTTTGGGCATTGGTACAACCTACAATAATAAAACAGATTAGATATAATATTCCGTATTTCATGTTAGTACTCTTTATTTCCTCCAAAGTTATTAATTAATAGCGGAAATAGATAATACGCTTCTTCTTTTTTTTATGTGCCTTAAAAGAAAACAGACATATAAGGTACTTCATATAAAAAGCCCCCTCCCCATTCTGCCAGTAACCTAAAAAATATAAGAGTGTCTGCCTTGCGTGCCCACAACCCTCAATAGTCCCCCTCTGTACATTGATATAAAAAGAATTATTAATCATTTAAACTTTTATCAATATGAGAAATTTAGTTATCATGCCAACAGAGAACAGAGAGAGAATGAATTTAGGTGAGTTTGCAGAAGAAGCAACCATTATTGAAGAAACTGCAACACCTAAAAGGGTAAATCATTTCATTGAGGCAAACACCCAAGAAGCTACCTTGCAACATTTGAAAAATGACTGCATTACTCCTGTTTTTGCAAAAGACAATGAGCTTACAGTAAACCATGTTGCATTTATTGAAACTGTTTGGGAAGCTGCAAACTCCTACTACAATGGTGAGACTATCGGAACACCCGATATTCGTGTCTCTCATGTGATTAAGGGTCGCATTCCGGAAGCGATACATAAGCCAGCCAATCAGTTGTTAGAATCTGACAAAACTATCTATTATGAGAGGGCAGCTTTCAGTATTGACATTCCTACAATCTATGAAACGGTTGAGGGTAACAAGTTGAACCTTTCAATAGTAGGGGTTAGAGCCTATAACCAAATGAATCTGTATTCAAAGAAAGTTCCAGAGTTGTTTAGGTTGGCAATAGGCTTTAAAAACCAAGTCTGCTGTAACATGTGCATATTTACAGATGGTTACAAGGATGATTTAAGAGTGAGCAATACAAGTGAACTTTACCGTTCTGCTTTGGAACTGTTCAACAACTACAATCCTGCCAAACATCTGTATTTGATGCAACAGTTGGGCAATACTTCAATGAGTGAACACCAATTTGCACAAATATTGGGTAAAATGAGACTTTATCAGTGTTTACCCGGTGGCTACCAAAAGAGACTGCCAAGAATGTTGCTTACCGATACACAGATTAACAGTGTTGCAAAAGCCTACATTAATGATGAGAACTTTGGCAGCTTTGGAAATGACTTGAATATGTGGAAGTTCTACAACCTATTAACGGGTGCAAATAAGAGTAGTTATATAGATTCATTCTTAGACCGCTCTTTGAATGCTACTGAAATGGCAGTTGGAATTAATGCAGCCTTGCATGGGGATGAGCATTACAAATGGTTTATTGACTAACTAATGAGAGGACATCTATTCATTTAGGTGTCCTTTCTTTTTTAATAACTTAAAAATACTACAGAATGAATGATAATGAAAAACTAGTACTATGGAGCATACTAGTAGTATTGCTACTAATAATAATTGGTGTTATCAATCCTTTTTTATTGATATTGATTATATTTATTTTTATCTACATACAATCATAGAATATTCACTAATATGCAAAGTGAATGTTTTGCTAGAAATCAACACATTAACTAATTGGCTAGTATGTTGGTAGTGGTAAAACATTCACTTTTATTTATTTACATATAAAACAGAACATTATGAGTTTAAAGTATTCAAGCACTACAGCAGATTATCTAGTTTGGTCTGATGCAATGAATTTAATAAGGAAATTGGCTAAAGATGGAAATTACAAAATCTCACTTCTTATTTCTCTAGGCTGTTTCACTGGTTTAAGAATATCAGATATTCTAGCTTTGAGATGGAAACAGATACTAAATACCAGTGAATTTACAGTAATAGAGAAAAAGACAAATAAGGTGAGAACTATTAGGATAAATGCCCAACTTGGGCAGCACATTAAAGAATGTTATGAACAGATAAAGCCTATAGGGATTGACTCACCTATTTTAGTGAGCCAAAAAGGAACTGTTTTCACTATCCAGAGAATCAATGTGATACTAAAAGAGGTGAAAAAGAAGTATAAATTAAAGATTAAGAACTTTAGCTGTCATTCACTTAGAAAGACTTTTGGCAGACAAGTTTATAATATGAACAGTGACAATTCAGAACTGGCTTTAGTTAAACTGATGGAATTATTTAATCATTCAAGTGTAACCATAACTAAAAGATACTTGGGACTTAGACAAGAAGAACTATTAAATACTTATGACTGTTTGAGTTTCTAATCTGTTGGAAAGGGACAAAGTTTGAAATTTCTGTTGTTATCATACCATTTTCAGAAATAGAGAACTTTGTCCCATTTCTAATAATTTCAAGAAGGGCAAATTGCAGCTTATTTCATGATGAAAAGAATGCTATAATACTATTTCTTAAAAATAGTTATCTAATGCTCGTAATTTTAATTACGTGTATATGGACGGGATTATTCTCATTGATGCCGCTATAATTACAAATGAATCATTATTTTTTAACATATGGTATTTCATAAGACTTACACTACATGACTTAGAAATCAGAATTATTATCTAATAGTATAGATACAGTATTAAGAAAGCTAAAGTTCAATGATTGTTTTTTCACTCATTACTAGCAACATACTACCTTTTAATAAAAAAGGATATTTTCTCTAATTCTTTATAATATAATCATATACAATCAAAACTTAATTTATTAACTTTGCCACATCTTAATTAATCATTAAAATGGCGAAGAATAAACTTGTAGTACCCTTTTTGAAATGGGTTGGTGGTAAAAGGCAACTTATACCAGCAATAAAAAAAAGACTCCCCAAAGGATTGGCTAATCGTCCCTATTATGAACCTTTCATAGGAGGAGGAGCACTATTTTTCGATTTACAGCCCAAAAATGCGGTAATAAATGACTACAATGAAGAGCTTATTAATGTCTATAAGGTTATCAAAGACAATCCCGAGGAGTTGATTGAAGATTTGAAAAAGCATAAAAATACAGCAGAATATTTTTATGAGCTTCGTTCTATTGATAGAAAACCTTCATTTAGTAAGCTTACTAACATTGAAAGAGCATCACGAATTATATACCTTAATAAGACGTGTTACAACGGATTATATAGAGTAAATAATGCAGGTGAATTCAATTCTCCATTTGGAAGATACAAAAATCCAAACATAGTTAATGAACCAACAATAAAAGCAGTAAGTAAATTTTTAAGAACAGCCAAAATACAGATATTAAGTAGTGATTATGAGGTAGTTCTAAAAAACATACCAACCAATTCTTTTGTGTATTTAGACCCTCCTTATCATCCCCTTTCCGATAGTTCTAACTTTACAGGATATATACAGGGAGGGTGGTCAGAGGAAGATCAAATTCGTTTAAGAAATGTATGTAATTCACTAAATGATAGAGGAATAAGATTTTTGTTATCAAATTCATCGGCTGATTTTATAAAAGAGATTTATACTGGATATAATATCCATATTGTAAAAGCCATTCGGACAGTAAATTCAGATTCGACCAAAAGAGGACAAGTTAATGAATTTCTAATTAGTAATTATGAGTGATTCAAAAAACGAAAGTGCATGGGCTCAACTATTTAAAAAATATAACATAGATGGTGCCATAAACAGAGATGGTCAATATATTATTAGCTCTAAAGTTATAAATGAGTTTAGAGAAGCCAGACTAATGACAAAGTTTGATCACCGCTTTCAACTTCCTAAAACATTGTCAGATAGACAACTTTCTATTCTTCCAATATCAAGGGGAGGATATATACTTGCAAAAATCGAAACATTCGAAAATTTTATAGAGACTCCTAATCTTGATGTAACAGAGTTTGCAATACCCTCGCATATTGAAAGTCTTGACTTTTCAATCATAACAAGTGAAGCGTTAGCAATTAATTGTGCTTATGTTTCTCAAATTATTGCAGATTTTACTCAAGATGAAAATTTAGTACCTACTATCAGCGGGAGAATGAGTTCACAATCATTTAATTTTAATGTCCGAAAACTTGGAGGAGAAAGTAGCTTCCTTTATGTTGATGTTCAAAATGCACAAGTTGAGATTGATGGAGGATATGAAGGAAGTACATCATTAAACTTAATTGAAGCCAAAAATAGTTTATCTTCTGATTTTCTAATCAGACAACTATACTATCCCTATCGTTTATGGCAAAGTCGAATAACAAAAAAGATTCGTCCTATTTTCCTTACTTATACCAATGGGATATTTCATTTACGCGAATATCAGTTTACAGATCTATTAAATTATAATTCTATTGAGTTAATCAAAGAAAAAAAATATCGTTTGAAGAATACTTCAGAACAATTCCTAAATATTGAAACTATACAAGAAATTTTAAAATCTATATCTATTGTGGAAGAACCAACAAACGTCCCTTTTCCACAAGCAGACTCTTTTGAAAGGATCATAAACTTTTGTGAAATTCTATATAACAATATTGATGAGGACTACACCAAAGAAGCATTAAGTTGTAATTATGACTTTAAAGAAAAAGATTCTTTTGATATGCGGCAAGTAGATTATTACACAAATGCTGCAATATATTTAAAATTAGTAAAAAAGAATGAGGTTAATGACAAAATTGTTTTTGAGCTTACGGATGCGGGAGTTTCTTTATTCAAGACTGGAAGTATTGCCGAAAGACAGTTGAAGTTTGTCAAATCCATATTGGCTCATAGAGCATTTAATAAAACATTAGCTTTATATCTACGCAAGACAGAAGAACCAACAAAAGACGAAATAGTGGAAATTATGAAAGCTTCTAATCTCTATAATGTCAATTCAGATTCAACTTTTAGAAGAAGAGCTTCAACTGTTTTATCATGGGTTAACTGGATATTGGGAATAATTGACGAGGAATAATATTCTTGACTTACTCTCTTTTTACTAAATATTAATCAATGAACTACAGAATATTTTTATTCAAAACGCAAGGTAACATATTGTATTAATAAAGCAATCACAAAAATATAAAGTAATGGGTACTTTTTTCGGGAAGAAATCTTCTTATAGATCCCGTTCAAAAAAAGTACCTGCTTATGCAATTACAAAGAAAAGAAGCTGATACTATCTAATTACTTACTACAGATATGTTTTGGAACACTTAGAACTGCATTTATAAGCATTTTATCTTTAGCTATTCAAAACCTTTCGCTAACTTTGCAGCAATTTCAGAGGTCTTAATGCGTTATGACACTGAAAGGACATATTTAACGAAAGGTGTTATTGAGATTATCTTCTACATTCAAACTTCGCAACTTTGATTAATAGCATGAAGATGATAGCAATAGCACCACACCATTTGATATATACCTGCCTTATATGAACTTATAAGGTTTATAGATATTATCAAAACTGGTGTGGGTTGCTATTGTTTTATCCATGCTATTGGTAATGCGAAGACCAGAATGTAGGATAAAGCAAATATGTACCCACACCTTTTCTATTTAATATAACTGCTTTTTAAGGGTACTGAAAAGCACAAATAGAAAATAGAGATGAAAACGTTTAGATTAATTGGAATGGCTTTATTAGCCGTAGTAATGTGTGTGAATTTTGCTT
>ERZ772880.575-NODE-575-length-34530-cov-5.574532_pt1 | contig 34530 bp, 26 predicted proteins | sample MGYA00580577_ERZ772880 | MGnify/ENA primary metagenome ERZ772880 (study PRJEB29015, sample SAMEA2737705) | human gut metagenome | biome: human gut; feature: human-associated habitat; material: faeces | place: China | collected 2012 ... | reverse complement strand
TACGGCGGATACGCGGCAGCGGCAGGCGGCGCGCCCAGCGCACGGCCCAGCGCGGCAGGCGCGGACGGGCCATCCACCGGGCCAGGTGCGTGACGGAGGTGGGGATGCGGATTGATTTGCCGGCGATGATGAGCGTCACGGCGACGAGGATCAGCAAAACGCCGGTTCCGATGCGCAGCGTGAACCGCTCGCCGAAGACCGCGACGCCGAAAAACAACGCCGTGACGGGTTCCAGCGCCCCGAGGATCGCCGTGGGCGTGGAGCCGATGCGGCGGATGGCCCCGGCCATCGCGACCAGCGAAACGATCGTCGGGAAAAGCGCCAGCGCAACGGCGTTGACCCACATCAGGGGCGAAGGGACGGGTTGCAGATCGGCACAGCCCCGCAGCCGAACGACATAGACCAGCGAGCCGAAAACCAGACAGTAGAAGGTGAGTTTCTCGGTCGGAAGGTCCTTGAGCGACGAGCGGTTGACGGCGACGATCCAGACCGCATAGGAGAGCGCCGAAAGGAAGACCAGCACGACGCCCGCGAGGTTGAGCGTCGCGCCGTCGCCCCCTTTGTAGAGCAGCGAGATGCCCCCGCACGCCAGGGCGATCGAGACGACCGTGGCGGCGGTGACCCGCTCGCGGAAACCCACGGCCATGATGACCGCGACCATCACCGGATAGACGAACAGGATCGTCGAGGCGATGCCGGCGTCCATGAGGTTGTAACTCTCGAAAAGCAGCAGCGACGAGACGGAGAAGAGCACGCCCATAGCCGCAAGCGGCAGGACGTCGCGCCGCCGCAGGGCGAACGACTGCCGCCGGAACAGCATCAGCGCACCCAGCATCACCACAGCCAGCACATAGCGGTAGAACAGCACGGAATCCACTCCCAGGCCCGCGCCGTAAAGCGGCAGCGCAAAGAGCGGATTCAGTCCGTAGCTGGCCGCGGCTATGGCTCCCAGCACATAACCGCGGGAACGTTCCGAGATCATTTAGAAGGTGACCTGCGGAGCGGCCGCGGCCCCTTCGGCCGACTCGAAATAGGGCTTCTGGCCGAAGCCGAACATCCGCGCGACGAGGTTGGCCGGGAAGCGGCGCACCGAAACGTTGTACTGCTGCGCCGCGGCGTTGAAGTCCTTGCGGGCGACGGCAATGCGGTTCTCGGTCCCTTCGAGCTGGGCCTGCAATTCGAGGAAATTCTGGTTGGCCTTCAGGTCGGGATAGCTCTCCGACACGGCGATCAGGCGGCCCAGCGCGGAGCGCACCTCGGCCTGCGCCCGCTGGAACTGTGCGAGCCGCTCGGGCGTCAGGTCGTCGGCCGAAAGGTTGATCGACGTGGCCCGGGCGCGCGCCTCGGTAACCTCGTTCAAGGTCTGCGTCTCGTGGGCCGCGTAGCCCTTCACGGTGTTGACCAGGTTGGGAATCAGGTCCGCACGCCGCTGGTACTGCGTCTCGACATTGGACCAGGCGCTTTTAAGCCCCTCCTCCCTGTTCACAAAACCGTTATAGGTCGCATAAAAGAAGATCGCCACCACGGCGACTACGCCGATCCAAATCCATTTTTTCATAACAGAAGCTATTTATATATTTAAACTCATTTCGCATCAAACCGCTGCAGTCGCAGCCTCCGGCGCCGTTTACAAGCCAGACCCCGTCCCAAACCCTTCCTTCAGGGGAAGGGCTTGTCGCGACGCAACCGAATTGCAGACGCTTTTCAGCCCAACATGCAACGCCCCGGAACTCTGCACCTTAAACTACCAGCGCGAACCGGCTCCGCCGCCGCCGAAGGAGCCTCCTCCGAAGCCGCCCATGCCGCGTCCGAAGCCGCCGCCGATGATCGTGCCGCCCCCGGCCCCGCCGCCGAAATTGTCGTCGCGCAGGTTGCGCGAACGCCGCTTCACGACCGCACCGCAGTTCGGGCAGACATACGTATATTCGACCAGCCGGTAGTTCCGCGTGACGCTCAACACCTGCTGCGACTGCTGTTTCAGCGTCAGCTTACGGCACTTCGGGCAACGGCGGGAGAAATAGTAGTTCGCCAGCACCATGCCCAGCGGGAAGATCACGAAGCCGAAGACGATCGTGAAGATCATCCATGCCGGAAGGTCCTCGTCGGCGTCGCCGCCCAGATCGACCTCGCCGCCTTCGAGGATCGTGGCCGCAGCCCCCACCCCGGCGACCATGCCCGCGCTGTAATCCCCCTCGCGGAAGGCCGGAAGCATATAGTTGAGCTGGATGCGTTTGCAGAGCGCGTCGGGAAGGATGCCTTCGAGGCCGCCGCCCGTGACGAAGCGTATCTCACGCAGGTCCTTCACCAGCAGGATGCCCAGTCCGTTATTGCTTTTGGCCGAGCCTACGCCCCAGCTGCGGAACAGATCGACGGCGAACGAGAACGTATCGCCGCCCGCGATGTCGTCGACGGCGACGACGGCGACCTGCGCGAGGCCCCGCTCACGCAGCGAGGCGCAGACGGAGTCGATATGCGCCACGGCGGCAGGCGACAGGATACCGTCGGGATCGGAGACATAGCGCCGCCGGTCCATACGCTGAACATTGGGAATCTCGTCCGCGCGGTAGGTTCCCGCAAGGGCGGGCAGCGCACAGGCGAGCAGCAGGCAAAGGATCGCAATGTTTCTCATGCGGCAAAGATAAAGAAAATGAAGAATTAAAAATGAAAAATGAAAAATTATAACGCAGACTGCATCACAACGGCCCGAACAGTCGGGCTGCAAAGAGCATTACAACAGCCAATCATTCGCAAATAATAATTTTTAATTCTTAATTCTCAATTTTTAATTACACAATATCCGGTAGCTCCACGGGGCCATATCCTCCTCGACGCGGCCGCGAAGCTCGTAAGGCTCGCCCGTCATGGCGTCGGTGTACATCCCGGCGTAGATGCCCGTATAGTAATCGGCATGGATGGCGTAGGGCGAGAGGTTCATCACCGCAACGACACGGTTGTCAGCCGTCTCGCGGACCAGCGTCATCAGGCAGTCCTCGGCGTTGTTGCGGATCTCGGTCATCGCGCCGCCCCGCTCCCCCGCCGCCAGGGCCGGGTTGTCGTGGCGCAACGCCGTGAGGCGGCGGTAGAACCCGGTGAAAGCGTTGGCCTCGTAACGGGGAATCGGATCGCGGTCGAAGAAGGCGAACGAATGGTCGTAGCCGATCTCCTGCCCGGTGTAGATCAGCGGCAGGCCGCGCGGCACGACGAACGTGAAGACCGCCATGATCTCGCGCGCATCGCCCAATCTGGAAAATTCGGAGCCGTTCCACGAATTCTCGTCATGGTTCGACGTGAACGCCAGCCGCATGGCCGAGTCGGGATAGTCGTCGCGGTCGGCGTAGATGTAGTCGCGCAGAGCCGTGACGCGGGTGCGCTGCCGGGCCACGTCGTTCATCAGGTGGTGCATCCGCCAGGCGTAGCAGGCGTCGAAAGCCCCCTCCTCGAAAAGATTCCGCTCCTCGGCCTCGGCCAGCATGAACAGATCGGGCTTCACACGCCGCAGGCGCAGCGAGGTCTCGTTCCAGAACTCGATGGGAACCAGCATCGCCATGTCGCAGCGGAATCCGTCGACGTCGTGCTGCGTGAGCCAGAACTCCATGGCGTCGGCCTGCGCGCGCCACACGTCGCGGTCGGCGTAGTTGAGTTTGGCGGTGTCGGACCAGTCCCACGGCACGGCGGGACGGCCCGCGGCGTCGCGTTCGTACCACGAGGCGGGCTTTTCGGCGATCCACCGCGCGTCGCGCGCCGTGTGGTTGGCCACCCAGTCGAGCAGGACCCGCATGCCGAGGCGGTGGGCCTCGGCGACGAAGGCGTCGAAGTCGGCCATCGTGCCCAGCTCGGGGTTCACGGCACAGTAGTCGCGGATCGAATAGTAGGAGCCGAGCGAGCCTTTGCGCCCGGCCTCCCCGATCGGATAGACCGGCATGAGCCACACGGCGTCGACGCCGAGGTCTTTGAGGAAAGGCAGTTTTGAAGTTGCCGCGCGCAGCGTGCCTTCGGGCGTGAGCTGGCGCACGTTCATTTCATACAGGACAGCCTGCGGCCAAAAACAATTCATAATTCACAATTCATAATTACCTTGTCCGCGATCAGCCGGCGCACGCCGCGGATTTCAAGTTCGACGGGGGCACCTTCGTTCGCCACCTCGACCGCATTGCGGGTGATCCGGACCGTCAGGACCCGGTCCTGGAAATTGACCTTGAACGAGAGGGACTCCCACGCGGCCGGCAGCTGCGGGTCGAACGACAGCACGCCGTCGCGGACGCGCATGCCCCCGAAACCCTCGACCACCGAGAGCCACGAACCCGCCATCGAAGTGACATGGCAGCCCTCGCGGACCTCGCGGTTGTAGTCGTCGAGGTCCAGGCGCGCCGTGCGCAGGTAGAGTTCGTAGGCCTTGTCCAGATCGCCGATACGCGCGGCGAGGATGGCGTGGACGCAGGGCGAGAGCGACGATTCGTGGACCGTGCGCGCCTCGTAGAAGCGGAAGTTGCGGCGGACGGTGTCGAGGTCGAAATCGTCGCCGAAGAAATAAAGCCCCTGCAACACGTCGGCCTGCTTGATCAGGCACGAGCGCAGGATGCGGTCCCACGACCAGCGCTGGTTGATGGGGCGATCCGCAGGGTCGAGGTCTTTGGCCAACGTCTGCTCCTTGTCCAGATAGCCGTCCTGCTGGAGGAAGATGCCCAGTTCGCGGTCCTCGCCGAAGTACATGCCGTCGGCGATTTCGAGCCACCGCTTCGTCTCGGCCGTCTCGTCGAAACGTCGCTTCGCGCAGATGCGCGCGTAGTCCGCAGGCCGGTTTTCACGCACCCACGCCGCCGACTCGGCGGCATAGCGCATCGACCAGCAGGCGATGTAGGAGGTATACCAGTTGTTGTCGACGTTGTTCTCGTACTCGTTGGGACCCGTGACGCCCAGCATGACATATTTTTGCCGCGCCCCGGACCACGTGATGCGCTGCGCCCAGAAGCGCGCTACGGACAGCAGCACCTCCAGCCCGCAGTCGGCCAAATACGCCGTGTCGCCGGTATAGCGGATGTAGTTGAAAATCGCGTAGGCGACGGCGCCGTTGCGGTGGATCTCCTCGAAGGTGATCTCCCACTCGTTGTGGCACTCCTCGCCGTTGACGGTGACCATCGGGTAGAGCGCCGCACCGTCGCGGAAGCCCAGCTTCGCGGCGTTTTCAATGGCCTTGTCGAGCTGGTTGTAGCGGTAGACGAGCAGTTCGCGGGCGACGGCCCGCCCGGCGGTGGCCAGGTAGAACGGCAGGCAGTAGGCCTCGGTGTCCCAGTAGGTCACGCCGCCGTATTTCTCGCCCGTGAAGCCCTTCGGACCGATATTCAGACGGGTGTCCACCCCGGTATAGGTTTGCAGCAACATGAAGATGCAGAAGCGGATGCCCTGCTGCGCCCGGGCGTCGCCCCCGATTTCGATGTCGCAGCCGTGCCAGCGGGCGGCCCAGGCGGCCGTCTGCTCTTCGAGCAGGGCCTCGAAGCCCGCCTCCTGTCCCGAAGCCGCGACGCAGCGCGCCGCGGCGATAAGGTCCGCCGGAGCGTGGTTGAGCGACGAGCAGATGCCCGCATATTTATATAAGACGGCGGCGCAGCCCTTTTCACGGCTGACCGCTGCGGTGGCCCGGACCTTCTCGGGGCGGGTTTCGCAATGCCACTCGGCGCCGTCCAGCTCGACGGCCTGCGCCCAGGCCGCCTCGAAACCGCTCTTTTTGGTACGGCTCTGCGTGGCGTCGGCCTCGGTCGAGACCTCCTCCCAGAACTTTTCGTCGTAGTTGGCGTCGGCATTGCGCACGTCGGCGTCGACATGGGGCGAGAAGGTGATCCGGGCCGCCCGGTTGAGCGGCGTGACGGCGTATTTCACGACGCCCAGTTCACGGCGCGCCAGCGAGAGGAAACGAACCGTCTCGACGGCCACCTCGACGCCGTTTTTCAGCACAACCCTCATACGGCGCGTCAGCACCGAGCGGCGCATGTCCATCTCGCGGTAAAAGCTCTTCACCTCCGCGACGGTCGCCAGGTCGAGCGGCTCGCCGTCGACCGCGACATCGACCCCGATCCAGAACGTGGCGTTCGGGACCTTGGCGAAATACTCCGGGTAGCCGTTCTTCCACCACCCCACGCGGGTCTTGTCGGGATAATAGACCCCGCCGATATAATTGCCCTGAAGCGTCTCGCCCGAGTAACGCTCCTCGAAATTGGCCCGGCCGCCCATCACGCCGTTGCCCAGCGCGAAGAGCGACTCGGAAGAGAGCGCCCGCGAAGGGTCGAAGCGATCCTCGACGAGGCGCCAGGGATCGGTTTTTACATATCCGTCGTTCATAATCTATACTCTTTATCGCTCGTTTCACCGCCCCGGCCGCAGCCTTCCGCGGCGTTGCGCCGGGGTTGCAATCAGTCCCGGTCGATCTTCATCGCCAATTGTTCAAACGTAAACCCCGCGAAGGTTTCCAGCCGCATCGTGGCGGCCGAAAGCGACGCACCGCCCCCGACGCCCACCGAACGCATGCCCGCACGCGAAGCAGCCTCGATACCCGCGGCGGCGTCCTCGAAGACCACGCACACGGAAGGCGCGGCGTCCACGGCGGCGGCACCCTTCAGGAAAACCTCGGGATCGGGTTTGGCCCGCGAAACCTCGTTGCCGTCGACCACGGCGTCGAACAGCGGCCGAAGGCCGCACCGGTCGAGGATCGTCCCCGCGTTCTTCGACGCCGAGCCGAGCACCGTCCGCACGCCGCGGCTGCGCACGTCGTGCAAAAACGCCGCCACGCCCGGAAGCACCTCGGCGGGTGTCATTTGCGAAACAAAACGCAGGTAACGCGCATTCTTTTCGGCGGCGAGACGCTCCCTCTCGGCGGCGGAAAAACGCCCCTCAAGTCCTCCGGCGCGCAGGACGATCTCCAGCGACGCCATGCGGCTCACACCCTTGGTCGCTTCGCCCTGCACGGGCGTGAATTCAAAGCCCAGTTCACGAGCCAGCGCGGCCCACGCCAGATAGTGGTAGCGGGCCGTATCGACGACAACTCCGTCCAAATCGAATATGCAGCAGTCTATCATTTTTTGAATTTCGGATACCAAAGATACGATTTTTTTGCAAAAAAAACACGTATCCGGCAACGCATTACCTACATACTTGTAAAATATCACCTTCGAAAAGCGGCTGTTTTTCAGAATTAATTTATATCTTTGCGCACGTAATTACAATCAACGCCTTATTAAAAATGAAGCAACTCTGCCTTCTCATCGGGACAGCGGTCCTCGGCATACTGCTCGTTTCGTGCTCCGCACAGAAGCGCGTATGGTATCTGCAGGACGCCCAGCCCTTCACACCCGAACAAATCGCCGAAAACGGACAGATCCGCATCAAGCCGCTCGACCGGCTGACGATCGTCGTCAACAGCAAGGACCCCGAACTGGCCGTGCCGTTCAACTCGTCGTCGTCGCTGAGCTCCCTGACCGGAGCGACCAATTACGGAAGCGCCACCAACCAGTCGCTGCAAATCCGCACGGTGGATGAAAACGGACAGCTCGAAATGCCCGTGATCGGAAAGATCGAGTGCAAGGGCAAAACCCGGAGCGAACTGGCGCAGGCCATAGCCGACAAGATCGTCGAGGGCGGGTATATCAACGACCCGACGGTAAACGTGCAGTTCGCGGACATGAAGATTTCGGTAATCGGCGAGGTGGCACGTCCGGGACACTACGACGTCACGCGCGACAAACTCTCGATCTTCGACGCGCTGGCCATGGCCGGCGACCTGACGATCTACGGTATCCGCACCGACGTGGCCGTGGCCCGCGAAGTGGACGGCGTGCGCACCATCGAGTACCTCGACCTCACGTCGAAGGAGTTGTTCAACTCCCCCGCGTTCTACATCCAGCAGAACGACGTGATCTACGTCAAACCCAACAAATACAAGGCGCAGACCGGTGAAATCAGCCAGAACCGAAACTTCTACCTTTCGCTCGCAAGTACGGCTATTTCCGTGGCAACGCTCATCATAACCCTGACCAAATAAGACCGGCCATGACAGAACAGAACATCAATCCGCATCTGCTGAACGAAGAGTCCGAAAACACGAACGGCATCACGCTCCACGACCTGATTCAGATGGTTCTGGCCAACTGGTACTGGTTCGCGCTCTCGGCGATCATCTGTCTGGGAACGGCCTATTACTATCTGGCAAGCACCCCGAAAATATACAGCCGAACGGCGACCATCCTCGTGAAGGACAGCCGCAAGGGCGGCGACACGGATCTGGGCGCATTCAGCGATCTGGTGGGATTCCAGAACCGCCGCAACGTAGACAACGAGGTCTACATCCTCCAGTCGCACCGGCTGATGTCGGAGGTGGTCAAGCGTCTCCACCTGACAGTCAACTACTCGGTGCGAGAAGGGCTGCGCACGGCGGACCTGTACGGCCGTTCGCCGATCGAAGTCGATTTCATCAACGACAACTCCAAGCAGAAGCTTTCGCTGGAGGTCACCCCGCTCAGAAACGGCAAGATCGAGCTGACGGACTTCGAGGACAAGTTCGTGACGCGGCAGGAGACCAAGCGGGTCATTCTGGCCGAATACGGCGATACGGTCGCCACGCCCGTCGGGCAGGTGGTCGTGCACAAGACCCTGTTCATGGACTCGACCTATCTGAAAAAAACCATCACCGTAATCAAGAATTCGCTCGCGGCGACGACCAACGCCTACCGCGCCGCGGTGAAGAGCGACGTGGCCAACAAGCAGGCCTCGATCGTGACGATCTCGATGAACAATTCGGTGCCGCGCCGCGCCGAGGACGTGATCAACACGCTGATCGCCGTCTATGAGGAAGACGCCATCGCCGACAAGCGCCAGCTGTCGGTGGTGACGGCCGACTTCATCAAGGAGCGCATGCAGGTAATCGGCCGCGAGCTGGGAGACGTGGACCGCGACATCGAGGACATCAAGAAGAGCAACAAGATGATCGACATCACCTCGGAGGCGACCCGCACCATCACCGAGAGCACGCGCTACAAGGCCGAAAGCCTGACGATCGAGAATCAGATAAGCGTCGCCGACTTCATCCGCGAATACCTCAACGACCCGTCGCATGCGGGCGACCTGATCCCGATGGTGGCCTCGATGACCAACAATGGCATCGTCGCGCAGATATCGGAATACAACGAGGCCATCCTGCGGCGCGAGAAGCTGTTGGAAAACAGCTCGAAGCGCAGTCCGGTCATTCAGGACCTAGACAACGGGCTGGCCGCCGTGCGCCGCTCGATCATCGCCTCGCTCAACTCCCATATTTCGACGCTGGAGATACAGCTCGAAACCATGCGCAAGGAGGAGGCGCAGGTCAACCGCCGCATCTCGACCATGCCTTCGCAGGAGAAGATCATCCTGGGCATCACGCGCCAGCAGAAGATCAAGGAAGAACTGTTCCTCTACCTGCTGAACAAGCAGGAGGAGAACCAGCTCAACTACGCCGTGGCAGAGAGCAACTCGCGGTCGATCGACTACGCCTACGGCAGCAACGCTCCCGTATCGCCCCGACCGATGATGATTCTGGGCATCGCCCTGATCGTGGGTCTGGCCATTCCCTTCGGCCTGCTCTACCTGATCGGCATGCTCGACACGACCATCCGCGGTCGCAAGGACATCGAGGACAATGTCAACGCCCCGTTCCTGGGCGACATCCCCTACCACGAGGGCGGCGGCAAGGCCGGGATCGTGGTGCGCGAAACGGGCCGCGACGCCCTGTCGGAGGCTTTCCGCATTCTGCGCTCGAACATGACGTTTATGAGCGTCTCGGCCGGAACCGACATCCGCACCATTCTCTTCACCTCGTCGGACCCGCACGCAGGCAAGACCTTCGTGGCGACGAACCTGGCCATGACCCTCGCCATGGCCGGCAAGCGCGTGCTGCTGATCGACCTCGACCTGCGCCGCCATGCCCTGTCGTCCCAGCTGGGCCACAGCAACAGCAAAACCGGCATCACGAGCTATCTCGCAGGAACGGTCTCCGATGTGGAGAGCATGATCCAGAACTCCGGATTCCACCAGAATCTCGACGTGATTTACGCAGGAGTGCAGCCGCCCAACCCGGCGGAGATGCTCCTTTCGGACAAACTCGACAAGCTCATCGCCGAAATGCGCGGCAGATACGATTATGTCTTCCTCGACAGTACGCCCGCCATGTCGGTGGCCGACGCAATTATCACCGACCGGCTTGCGGACCTCTGTATATACATCGTACGCGAGGGTGTGCTCGACCGGCGCCAGCTGCCCGACATCGAGCGGCTCTACCGCGAGAAGAAGCTCCACAACATGTGCATCGTTCTAAACAGCACCCGCGCCCGCCGTCACGGATATGGATACGGGTATGGCTACGGCTACGGTTATGGATACGGCTACGGAGACGATTACAAGGAAGTAAGCTACCGCAAACGCATCAAGCACTTCTTCCGGTCGCTGGCACATAAAGTAAAACGGTAACGATGGCCATTCACGACGCAACAATAGCCATCGACTTCGACGGTACGGTCGTAACGCATGCCTACCCGGAGATCGGTGAGGATGCGGGAGCGGCGCCCGTGCTGAAAGAGCTGACGGACAACGGTTGCCGACTGATCCTCTACTCGATGCGGCATGGAAAACTGCTGGACCGCGCGGTGGAATGGTTCCGCGTCCGGGGCATTCCGCTCTACGCCGTGAACGAAAATCCGTCGCAGAAGCGCTGGACCTCGTCGCCGAAGATTCATGCAGACCTTTACATCGACGACTGCAATCTGGGCTGTCCGCTGCGGTTCGTCGACGGAGAGAAACATCCCGTGGCCGATTGGGCCAAGATCCGCGAGCAGCTCGTCCGGGAAGGTTTTCTGGACTGACGCGCAGAAAGTCGGGGGGGGGCTGACGAAGGCCCAAACCGGATAATAAAAAAGCGAGACTTTGGAAAGTCTCGCTTTTTTTGCAGGCGGGCTGGAGCGGCAGAGCGGCAGAGCGGCGGGCAGAAGTATACAGGCGGTGGCAAAAACAGGCAGAGGTAGGCCTATAATGACAGAGACAATAGGAGCTGGCAAGTTCCGGGCATCGCGAAGAACGGGACGGATGGGTAGTACTCGAGTACGTCCCATTCGTCCCGTTCGAGGGAATTACGGAAATGACTGCATCTGAAGCGGAACCGGTTTTTGATTATCGCGGAGCAGATTTTGCCATAACGCAGTTCGGCCCGGACGGGACATACCGAAGTATTTCCCGTTCGGGCCGGACAAGGCAGGGCGAAAGATGCCCGTGAGAATCGATAACTACGCCCAGAGATTCCGGGGATATTTACCCTCGGCAATCATCTTCTCGATGGCGGCCATCAGCGCGGGTTTGTCCTCCTTGTAGGTGACGCCGTGCCACTGGGCGGCCGAACGCAGCACGCGGAGCGTAGCCGTGCCGTCGCCGATCAGCTTGTTGACCATCGTCGGGATGTAGAACTCCGACTTGATATTGTCCTTGTTGGCCTCGAACCAGACTTTGAAGTACTCCTTCGAGTAGGTGAAGAAGTCGGGCGTGAAGCCGAAGAGGTTCATCGAAACGGGAGTGTCCTCGGCAAGAGGCTCGTCGGCGCCGTTGTCGTGGAAGACGATCCGGCCGTCGGGCATCCGCTCGATCTGCGTCCGCTCGACCATCGACGTGAGGTCGCCTTTCGGATCGACGCCGCAGACGCCGCGCGAAACCGTACCGTTCTCCGAAAGCGTCTTGTTCAGGTCGTAAGCGACCATGCAATAGCTGTTGCGGCTCTCGCCAAGCTGCGCCAGGTAGTCCCCGATGGTCTTATAGGCCTCGGCGCCGTAGAAATCGTCGGCGTTGATCACGGCGAAGGGTTCGTGAACCGCATCGGCTGCCATCATCACGGCGTGGTTCGTACCCCACGGCTTGACACGGCCTTCGGGAACGGCAAGACCTTCGGGCAGGTAGTCGAGTTCCTGGAAAACGAAATCCACGGCGATGCGCCCGCCGAAACGGTCGGCCGAGAAGACCTCGCGGAACTCTTTCTCGAAGGAGTGGCGGATGACGAAGACGACCTTGCCGAAACCGGCGCGGATGGCGTCGTAGACCGAATAGTCGATGATGGCCTCGTTGTTGGGACCGACACCGTCCATCTGTTTGAGCGACCCGTAGCGGGAGCCCATGCCCGCGGCGAGTACCAGTAATGTGGGTTTTACCATGTTATTTTATCTGTTTATGACATTGGTTCAAAACATCCACAAAGGTAAAAAATTAAGCGCGCCCCGCAAAGGATTTATGCAAATTTGCCTATCTTTGTAGGGTTAACAAAGAGAAATCGTACCCGGAGAGATGAAATTTCTGAAAACCATACGGGCATGGTGGCGCGGCCTGTTCCGCAAACGCCGGTTCAACATGCTCAACGCCACGGACAACACCGAAGAGTGGCACATGCACCTCTCGCCGGCGAGTATCCTCGCGGGACTGGTGGCGTTCATGCTGATGCTCTTCATCCTCACGCTGTCGCTGGTGGCGTACTCCCCCATCCTGGAATTCCTGCCCGGATACCGCACCGAGGCCGACCGTTCGCGCGAAAGCCTCGTGCAGAACATCATCCGGCTCGACTCGATGGAGCGCATGATGAACGACATGCTGACCTACAACGAGAACATAGCCCTGATCATGGAGGGACGCACGCCCGTGGCGCGCGTGCTCGCCTCGTCGGACTCGTCGCGCATCAGCAAGGTGCTGGTGATGCCCTCGCACGAAGACTCGCTCCTGCGGGCCCAGATGGAGGGCGACGGCGAATACGCCATCGCCGGACAGGGCGGCTCGCGGCGCAAGGTGCGCGAGGCCATCGAGCTGGCGACGCCCGTCGAGGGAATCATAACCGGAAAATTCGACATCCGGCAGGGAAATTTCGGTGTGAAGATCGCCGCGACCGCCGCCGACCGCATCACGGCCATCGACAACGGCACGGTGGTTCAGAGCCTCTGGACCCCGGAGACGGGTTACATCGTGGTCCTGCAACACGCCGGGAACCTGATCTCGGTCTACAAGAACCTCTCGCAGTCGCTCGTAACGACCGGCCAGACCATCCGTTCGGGCGAACTGATCGGCTACAACGCCGAAGTGCAGGACGGAGAGGTCCGGCTCTTCGAATTCGAACTCTGGAACAACGGCAAACCCGTGGACCCCGAGGGGTACATCGTCTTCTGACAAACGCATGAAACAAAGACTCGCAATACTGGGTTCGACCGGCTCGATCGGCGTGCAGACGCTCGACATCGCCCGCGAAAACCCCGGCCGCTTCGAGGTCCGCGTCCTCACGGCCAACCGCAACTGGGAACGACTGGCCCGGCAGGCCCGGGAATTCGACGCCGACGCGGCGGTGATCGCCGACAAACAGCACTACGCGCAGCTGCGCGACGCACTCGCGGGAACCGACACCAAAGTATATGCCGGAGAGGAGGCCGTGGCGCAGGTCGCGGCCGGAGGCGGCACGGACGTGGTGGTGAACGCCCTGGTGGGCTACGCCGGACTCGCTCCCACGGTGGCGGCCATCGAGGCGGGCAAGAAGCTCGCGCTGGCCAACAAGGAGTCGCTCGTGGTGGGCGGCGCCTGCGTGATGCCGCTGGCCCGGGAGCGGAAAGCCCCGGTGATTCCGATCGACTCGGAACATTCGGCCATCTTCCAGTGTCTCGTGGGCGAGCGCGCCCCGGTCAGAAGGCTGATCGTCACGTGCAGCGGCGGCGCATTCCGCGACTTCCGGGCCGAAGAGCTGGCGAACGTCACGGTGGAGCAGGCCCTGCGCCACCCCCAGTGGGACATGGGCGCGAAGATCACGATCGACTCGTCGACGCTCGTGAACAAGGGGTTCGAGGTGATCGAGGCCCACTGGCTGTTCGGGACCCCGGCGGAACGGATTTCGGTGTTGCTCCACCCGCAGTCGATCATCCATTCGATGGTCGAATTCGAGGACGGCGCGATCAAGGCCCAGCTCGGAACGCCCGACATGCGCCTGCCGATCAGCTTCGCGCTGCTGTACCCCGACCGGGCGAACCGTCCCGGCGAGCGGTTCAACTTCCTGAACCATCCGCAGCTGACCTTCGCCGAAGTGGACCGCGCGAAATACCCGGCGCTCGACATCGCCTACGACTGTCTGCGGCGCGGCGGCACGGCGGCCTGCACGATGAACGGCGCCAACGAGGTGGCCGTGGCGGCGTTCCTCGCCCGCAAATGCGCATGGCTCGACATCGTGCGCGCCATCCGCTACGCGCTGGAGCACGCCGCATTCGTCCCCTCGCCCACCCTGGCCGATTACGCCGAGGCGAACGCCGAAGCCCGCGCGCTGGCGGCGGAGTTCCTACAATTAAAAAATTAAAAATTAAAGCTTGTGGACATTCTTGTAAAAATCATTCAGTTCTTCCTCTGTTTCACCATCCTGATAGGCATTCACGAGATGGGTCACTTCATCATGGCGCGGGTGTTCAAAATCCGCGTCGAGAAATTCTACATCTTCTTCGACCCATGGTTCTCGCTGTTCAAATTCAAACGCGGAAACACCGAGTACGGTCTGGGATGGCTGCCGCTGGGCGGATATGTCAAGATCGCCGGCATGATCGACGAGTCGATGGACACGGAACAGATGAAACAGCCCGTCAAACAGGACGAGTTCCGCGCCAAACCCGCCTGGCAGCGTTTTCTGGTGATGATCGCCGGCGTGGTGATGAACGTCGTGCTGGCCGTGGCCATCTACATCGGCATCTGCTACACGTGGGGCGACACCTATTTCTCGAACGCCGACGCCAAGTGGGGCTACAACTTCAACGAGGCCGGGCACAAACTCGGATTCCACGACGGAGACCGGCTGGTGAGCATCGACGGCGAAGAGGCGGACGACATCAACAAGGTCGTAAACTCGCTGATCATCACCGAAAGCGACCGCAGCGTCGTGGTCGAACGCAACGGACGGCAGGTGGAACTGATCCTCCCGCTCGACGAGCTGATCTCGATGCGCCAGCAGAAGGGATACGAAAATTTTCTCCTGCCCCGCATCCCCTTTCTGATCGACAGCGTCGTAAACCCGACCGTCGCACAGTTGCGGAAGGGAGACGAGATCGTAGCCATCGACAACGTTTCGGGTCTCGACTTTGCGGGCTACGGCCAATACCTGAAGGCGCACGCCGGAGATTCGGTGCTGCTGACAGTCCTGCGGGAAGGGGACATGCTCTTTGAATTCAAAGCGCCCGTCTCGGAGAACGGCACGCTCGGAGTCATCCGCAAGGGCCTCGCGCTGCGCACGCAGAAATATACGTTCCTGGAGGCGATTCCGGCCGGTATTCAAAGGACGGGCAAGGTGATCTCCTCCTACTGGGACCAGCTGAAGATGATCGTGCAGCCCAAAACCAAGATGTACGAGGAGCTGGGCGGATTCATCTCCATCGGCAGCATCTTCCCCTCCACGTGGGACTGGCAGGACTTCTGGATGAAGACCGCCTTCCTGTCGATCATCCTCGCGGTGATGAACATTCTGCCGATCCCGGGACTCGACGGCGGGCACGCGATCTTCACTTTCTGGGAGATGATCTCGGGCCGCAAGGTGAGCGACAAGGTGCTCGAAGCGGCGCAGTATGTCGGACTGATCATCATTCTGTTCCTGCTGCTCTACGCCAACGGCAACGACATTTACCGGTTCTTTATCAAATAAATGCGGAGCCGATGACAAACCGAACTGCGGAAAAAACGGAAGCCTGCGCCGCGGCGCTGCGGAGACACCGTTTCGAGGCCGAGGTGGTGAAGGACGCCGAAGCGGCCTTCGCCCTGATGAAGGCCGTCGTGGAGGCCGAAAACCCGCAACTCGTGTCGTTCGGCGACTCCATGACGATGCGCGGAACGGGCATCGTCGAGTGGCTGCGGAGCAACGGGCGGCTGACGCTGCTCGACGGATTCGACGCCTCGAAGCCCTACGAGGAGCGGCTGGAAATCCGCCGCCGCGCGCTGTTGTCGGACCTTTTCATCACGGGCGTGAACGCCGTGACGGAGCAGGGAACACTGCACTGGCTGGACAAGGTGGGCAACCGCATCGCACCGGTGGCATTCGGTCCCCGAAAGGTGATCATCGTGGCGGGACGCAACAAGATCGTGGCCGACCGCGACGAGGCCGAGGAGCGCATCCGCCGGATCGCCGCCCCGCAGAACGTAGCGCGACACCCCGGATTCCGCACCCCCTGCGCCAAAACGGGCGTCTGCGCGGACTGCAACTCGCAGGACCGCATCTGCAACACCCGGATGGAAATGCTGCGATGCTGGCCCGACAAACGGGTGTTGGTAATACTGATCGACGAAGATTCCGGATTATGATGAAACAACTGAAATACGGCACGACCTGCCTGCTGTTGCTGGCAGCCGCCTGCGGAGACGATTCCGACGCATTTTACACGGCGGTTTATCCCGTCGTGCGCGTCGAGGCCGAAATCACCCTTCCGGACCCCGAACCGGGCCCAACCGATCCCACCGACCCCACTGATCCCACCGATCCAACAGACCCAACAGACCCAACAGACCCAACAGACCCAACAGACCCAACAGACCCCACGAACCCCACCGATCCCACGGAACCGGAGACGAAGGCTGGGGAAAACGAAACGGACCCCGTGGTCGAACGGATCAGGGAGGAGATCGAAGCGGCGGCTCCCGTGAAGGCGGGCGGAAGCTACGTGCTGGAATTCACCAAATACAACGGCGGGCGCCTCCGGATCAGACAGACGGCGGAGGCGGACCGGGTGCGGGGCGTCTTCTTCAAGGACCCGGGCGCAACCGACATCCTCGTCTACTGTCCGGAACCGGCGATGAAGTACACCTGCGTCGTCTCGGCCTACAAGGCCGAGGACGGCACGAGCAAGACCCTCCTGACGGTCGACCTGACCGAAGAGTACCAAGCTCTCTACCCCGAAGCCGGAATCACGAAGGCCGTGCGCCGGGAGTACACCTCGGCAAACGCAAAATAGGAGGACGTATGGCAAAGGTCAAAAAGGCATTTTTCTGCAAAAACTGCGGGTTCGAAGCCCCGAAATGGCTGGGACGCTGCCCCTCGTGCGGCGAATGGAACACGTTCGCCGAGGAGATCATCGCCCGCGAGAGCGGTTCGGTCCCGGCGGTCGCGGCGGGTCCCCTGCCCGCGGCGAAGCCTCAGCGCGTGAGGGACATCCGCGAAAGCGAGCACGTCCGCCTCGATCTGGGAAACGCCGAGGTAAACCGCGTGTTGGGCGGCGGGATGGTCCCGGGGTCGCTGGTCCTCGTGGGCGGCGAGCCGGGAATCGGCAAATCGACCCTCTCGCTGCAAATCGCGCTGGCGGCGAACGGACTGAAAACCCTCTACGTCTCGGGCGAGGAGTCGGCCGAGCAGATCAAGATGCGCGCCGCGCGCATCGGCATCGGCAACGACGAGTGCCTGATCTATCCCGAAACGCTGCTGGAAAACATCGTGGCGCAGATCGCCGAGCACCGTCCCGACCTGGTGGTGATCGACTCGATACAGACGATTTACACCGACCTCCTGGACTCGTCGGCGGGAAGCGTGTCGCAGATCCGCGAATGCGCGGCGACGCTTCTGAAATACGCCAAATCGACCGGAACGTCGATCTTCATCATCGGCCACATCACCAAGGACGGCTCGATAGCCGGTCCCAAGATACTCGAACACATCGTCGACGTGGTGTTGCAGTTCGAGGGCGACAACAATCAGGTTTATCGCATCCTGCGCGGCATCAAGAACCGTTTCGGCGCGACGTTCGAGATCGGCGTCTTCGAGATGCTCGACGCCGGCCTGCGGCCGGTGGGCAACCCCTCCGAAATCCTGCTCACGCACTACGACGCACCGCTGAGCGGCATCGCCGTCGGCGCCTCGGTCGACGGTATACGCCCCTACCTGATCGAGGTGCAGGCGCTCGTCTCGAACGCCGCCTACGGCACGCCCCAGCGCACGGCCACGGGCTTCGACTACAAACGCATGTCGATGCTACTGGCCGTGTTGGAGAAGCGCGTGGGGATGAAGATGTACACCAAGGACGTCTTCCTCAACTTCGCGGGCGGCTTCAAGGTCGCCGATCCGGGGCTGGATCTGGCCATCATCGCCGCCGTAATTTCGTCGTACTACGACCGTCCGATCGGCGAGGGCATCTGCTGCGCGGGCGAAGTCGGGCTTTCGGGTGAGGTGCGCCCCGCCCCCCGCACCGAGCAGCGCATCAGCGAGGCGGCGCGGCTGGGCTTCCGCCGCATCGTCGTCTCGGGCTACCTCCCCAAAGGCGCCAAACGCCCCAAAGGCATCGAGGTGGTGGCGATCAACAGCATCGACCAGCTGCCCCGGGCGCTCTTCATCAACGAGGAGTAACAAAAACGAACGCAGCGGCCGGATCTACCGACCGCTGCGTTTTTCGTGAAAGACACCTCGCTCAATCGAGCAACCCCGCCGCCTTGCGGTATTCCAACCAACGCAGATAACCGTCGATACGCGCCTCGACCTCCGTCCGGTGCGCCTGCTGCCACATGGCCTGCGCTTCGAGATGATCCGACAGCGTCTCCACGCCGGCCTCGTACTGGCGGCGGCTCAGCCGCAGGTTCTCGTCGGCCGCGGCGAGCGACGACTCGGCCAGCCGGATTTCGAGCTGCGCTTCGTCGAGGTTGTTCGCCGCCTGCGTCGCTTCGAGTTGCAGCAGCTCGCCGCCGTCGAGACGCTCCGCCTGCGCCTGCTCGAACCGCGCCCGTGCCGACCGTACTTTGTTCGAGCGGCCGCCGAAGTGGAAGATCGGCACCGACACCTGCACGCCGGCCGTGAAGGCCCAGCCGCCCAACAAGTTCTGTCCGTTCAGTTCGACGCCGTGCAGGTAGCCGTAATTGCCCACCAGCCCCACCTGCGGCAACCGCTCGCTGCGCGCCAGGCGCAACTGTTCGCGCGCCAGCTCGGCCTTCCGGTCGAGAAGCCGATATTCGGGACGCGCCATAAGGTCGGCGGCGGGCACCGGCGTCGACGGCAGGTCGGGCAGATCGTCCGCCACCTCGATCCGGTCGGTCAGCGGACGGCCGATCAGGTGGCAGAGATTCATCGTCGCCAGCCGCAGCGCATTCTCCGTCCGCCGCAGGTTCAATTCGCTCTCGTTGAGTTTCACCCGCACCTTCAACACGTCGTTCTGCGGTTTGAGGCCATGCTTGCGTGCACTCTCGACCGAACGCAGCAACTCCGTGAGCAGCGCATGGTAACGTTCGGCCACCTGCCGCATCTCACGCGCACGGATCACCGAAGCGTAGGCCCGCGACGTCGAGACGATCACCTCCGATCGGGTCAACCGCCGGTTCTGCTCCGCCATTTCACTGCCGATCCGCGCCATGCGGTAACCCGTGCGCACCTTGCCGCCCATGTAGAGGGGCTGTTCGAGCGTTATGCCGCCGCCGTAGACCCAACCCACCTCGTAGGCGAGGTTCAGGCCGGGGAAGAGCGCCGTACCGCCCGTGGGCATCCCGTCGACACCCAGCACGGGCAACGCGCCGCCGGCGATGTCCAGCCCGCCGTCGGCCGTCGAATAGAGCCCCGTCCCCGTCGCCGAGAACGAAGGAAAGAAATTGGCCCGTGCGCTGCGGAAGTCGAACTGTGCCGCCGCCAACTGCCGGTCGGCCGCCGCCAGCGCCTTGTTGTTCGCCTCGGCCTGCTCGATGCAGGCGTCGAGCGTCAGCCGCGTCTGCGCGAAGGGAGTGCAAGGCAATCCCGCGAGCGTGAGTATGATAAGAAGACGTTTCATCGATCTATCCTGATTTTAAAGAACAACGCATAGAGAATCGGCACGAAGAAGAGCGTGGCGAAGGTGCTGAACAGCAGTCCGCCCATGATCGTCGCGGCCATCGACCCGAACATGGCGTCGCCGAGCAGCGGAATCATGCCCAGAATGGTCGTGAGCGAAGCCATCATCACCGGCCGCAGACGGCTTTCCGAACTGGAAACGAGCGCCGAGGCGGGATCGGCGCCGGCGGCGATCTGCGCGCCGATCTCGTCCATGAGCACGATGCAGTTCTTCATCATCATGCCCACGAGCCCCAGTGCGCCGACAATGGCGCAGAAGGTGAAGACCTTGCCCGTGAGCAGCATCGCCCCCACCACGCCGATGCCCAGCAGCGGAATGCAGCAGAGAATAACGGCCGGCTTGCGGTAGTCGCCGAAGAGCAGGATCAGGATGGCGATCATCAGCACGACGCCGAGCGGCACGTTCTTGAAAAGGTAGCGCATCGTCTCGTCGCTGGCGCCCTTCTCACCCTCCCACGACAGTGCGTATCCGGACGGAAGCGGAATCGCCTCGATTCGTTCGGCGACGGCCAGCCGCGCCGCCTCGGTCTCGATGCCGGGCGCAGGCGAGCACATCACCCGCTGGGCACGCTGACCGTTGTAGCGCGGAACGACGGGATCCTCCCACTCGACCTGTACGCCGCGGCTCACCTGTTTCAGCGGCACGGTATGCAGGACGGATTCCAGCAACTCGCTGCGGTCGATCGCTCCCGATTTGAGTTTGAGGAGCAGCTCCTCGTCGAACAACCCCGCCAGATTGGGCATCATCGGGAAGACCGGCACGTTTTCCAGGTTGTCGACCGGCTTCCCGTCGGCCTCCGTACATTTGAGATAGATCGTATTCTTGTGCGTCCCCTCGTAGAAAGCCCCGACCGGAATACCGCCCGCAGCCGACAGCATCGAGACGGCGATATCCTGCCGGCTCAACCCCATGCGCCGTGCGGCCGACTGGTCGTAGTCGATGTTCAGCACCGGAATGCGCGGCTCCCAGTCGGTCGTAATCAGACACACCTCGGGCGTGCGCTCCATGATGCAGCGCGCACTGTCGGCCAACCGGTGCAGCACGGCCGGATCGGGCCCCGTGAACTGCACCTCGATCGGGTACTTCTTGAACATCAGGTTGTAGCGCTTCAACTTGACGTAGGCATCGGGATAGCGATCCGAAAGCGTCTGCTGGATGTCGTCGATATTGCGTTCCAGCGCCTCCGGAGACTCGAAATCGATAATCAGCTCGCCGTACGAAAGCGACGGCGTGGCGATGCTGCGCACCAGATTGTAGCGCGCCGGCGTGCCGCCGATCGAAGCGGCCACCGAGCGGATCTCCGGACGGCTCTTCAAATAGCGGCGGATCTCCTCCAAATCGGCCTTCACGCGGGTCGAATTCGTCCCCTCGGGCAGTTTGTACTCCATATAGAGCTGGTCGTAGACCATATCGGGGAAGAAGCCCTGACGCATGTAACCGTAGCCCCAGACGCTCAGCCCCACCAGCACGAGCGCCACGGCGATCGACGACCAGCGATGCCGCAGGCCGAAGCCGAGCGCCGCACGCAGCCAGCGGTAGACGGCGCTGTCGTAGAGCGTCGCGCCGCCGGCCGGAGCGGCAGGCTGACCGAGCCAAGCGTCGGCCATGAGCGGCACATGCACCAGCGCCAGCACCCAGCTCAGCAGCAGCGACACGGCCAGCACGATGAACAGATCGCGCACGTAGACACCCGCCGTATCGGGCGAGAGGAAGATCGGCAGGAACGAAAGGATGGCGATCAGCGTCGCGCCCAGCAGCGGCATCGCCGTCTTCCGGCCGATGGCCGTCATCGCCTCGCGGCGCGGTTTCCCGAGTTTCAGGTCGATCAGGATGCCGTCCACGATCACGATGGCATTGTCGACCAGCATTCCCATGGCCAGGATGAACGCCGCCAGCGACACGCGCTGCATCGTTCCGTCGGCCATCCCCAGAATCAGGAACGATCCCACGACGGTCACCACCAGACTGATGCCGATGATCATTCCGCTGCGGAAACCCATCGTAAGCATCAGAATGGCCACGACGATCACCACCGACTCGATCAGGTTTATCAGAAACGTCCCCAGCGCATCCTTGACCCGCTCGGGCTGGTAGAAAATCTTGTGGCAGGCGACTCCCGCAGGGAAGCGCTCGGCCTGCAACTCGGCCAGACAGCGTTCCACCTCGGCCCCGACCTTGACGATGTCGCTGCCCGAAGCCGCCGCGACGGCGATGCCGAGCGCACGCTGCCCCTCGTAGGACATCTCGTTGCGCACGGGTTCGGCGTAGCCGTGCTCCACGCGCGCGATGTCGCACAACCGCAGCTGGTCGTCCTCGTGCCCCTGGATGACCATGCTCTCGATCTCCTTCACAGCGCGGAACTTGTCGGCGACGGCCACGCGGATGCGGTCGGGCCCGTTGTCGTAATATCCGGCATAGTAGACGTTGTTCTGCCCGTTGAGCGTCGCCAGCGCCTCGGTCGGACTGACGCCGAGCATCGCCATCTTTTCGGGCAGGATCGAAATGTCGATGCACTCTTCGCGTTCGCCGTAGATCTCGACACGCGCCACACCGTCCAGATCGCCCAGCTCGCGTTTGAGCAGGCCGGCATAATCCGACAGCTGCCGCTCCGTAAGACCGTCGCCCGTGAGCGCATAGAGCATTCCGTAGACCAGTCCGAAGTCGTCCTGCACGACGACCGACGTTCCCGACGGCAATCGCCGCTGGACGTCGGAAGCCTTGCGGCGCAGCATGTCCCAGCACTGTTCGACGTCGGCGTCGCGCACCGTGCTTTTCAACTCCACCTCCAAAATCGCCAGATCGTTGAACGACGAGCTGGTCACGCTCTCCACCTCGCCCATGGTGCGGATGTTCTTCTCCAACGGATCGGTCACCTCCAACTCCATTTCATGCGCCGAAGCGCCGGGGCGCGTCGCTATGACCATCGCCAGCTTGACCTTGATTTCGGGGTCTTCGAGCTTCGACATGTCGTAGGCCGAGAGGATGCCGCCGACCAGAAGGACGGCGACGACGAAATAGACGAGCTTCCGATTGGCGAAAGCCCATTTCCCGAAATCGATCATAGCAATCCTCCCACGTTTGTTTTCGTCACACCCGGCAGGGGCGCCACCTTCTCGCCTTCACGCAGCCGGTGCACGCCCGACGTGACGATCCGCTCGCCGGCCGCAAGTCCCGCTCCGACGACCGCTTCGCCGCCGGTCTGCAACCGCTCGACCCGTACCTCGCGGCTCACGACCGTACTGTCCCCCCGGCAGATCCAGACGCACGTCCGGTCGCCGTCGTCGAAGAGCGCGACGGCCGGCACGGCCACCTGCGCAGCCCCCGAAGGCCGGCATACGATGGTCACCATCGTATTCATACCCGGCGACGGGAGCGGCCGCAAATCGGCCGGAACGCCCAGCCGCAGCGTATAGAGCTGGTTGGCGTTGGCCTTCGGGCTGATGCTCCGCAGCCGCAGCGGAATCCGCTTGCCGGGCCAGAAGTCGAAGGCCGCCTCGAAGCCGTCGAATTCGCTGCGGCGGACATACTCCGAGCCGGGGATATTGATCTCGATTTCGGGAGCCTCCGCCGACACGACGGTCAGCACGGGCATCCCTGCCCCGACGACGGTCGAAGGGTCGAACAACCGCTTCTGCACATACCCGTCGAAAGGCATACGGATCTCGGTATCGGCGAGCTGGTTCCGACTGTTTTCGTATTTGGCCGTGATCTGTTGCAGTCCGTAACGCGCCTTGTCGTAGGCGTCGGGCGTAGCGGCTCCGTCGGCATAGAGCGCCATTACGCGCTCCGCTTCGGCCTTGACGCGCTTGTACTCGGCCTCGGCGGCTTCGGCTTGAAGCCGGTAATCGCGAGCATCGAGCGCCGCGAGCGGCGCCCCGCGCCGGACGAACTCCCCCTCTTCGGCGAAAATCGTTCGGAGCGTCCCGCCGACCTTGAACGCCGCATTGACCTCCTGCGCCGCCCTGACGCAGCCGGGAAACTGCACCGTCCGCGGCGTACCGTAGACACCCACGGTATCGATGCGTACGATAGGCAGCCGCACCGCACCCTCCGGCCGGCCCGAACAGCCGCAACAACAGGCGAGCAGGCAGACCATCCCCATGAATTGATTTCGTCTTTTCATACCTCACTGAATTTGATGCAAATGTACCGAAGCGCGCATCCATCGAAAAGAATGATATGGATGCAGCATTGTCCGATCCGTACGATTTTCGTAAAAATAAGCAAAAAATCGGTCGATATGAACCGGATTATTCGTTATTTTGCACGAAATTGAAACAAAAATGGACACACCTGTTACTCCTTCCATCGGATTGTTCCATGCCGACAAGCAGACTGTCGAAGCACTGGGGCCGGTCGTTCAACTCGCCAAAAGCGGATTTTTCTACTGCACCCAGGGAGAGATGAGCCTGGTGCTGGGCAACCGCGCTTTCGAAATTCACCGGGGCGACATCTATATCTACCCGCCCCTCTCCAAGACCTATATCCGTATGCTCAGCGACGATCTGCACGGCACGGTGGGCGTGGCGGACTTCGATTTCGTCTTCACGCTGGCCAACTCGATCTCCAACACGCAGAACCACCTCTACATGCGGGAAAATCCCTGCATCTCGCTCAACGACGAGCAGCGCCGGCGCATCGAAGAACTGATCGAACTGATCTGGCGCCGCGAACGGTCACAGGGCTCTCGCAGCACGAATGAAAATAACCGTCTCATATACAAGCAATTGCTCTCGTCGCTCGGCAAGGCGCTCTGCTGCGAAATCGCCGAGGCCTACTTCTTCAACCATCCGATCCAGCCGCTCAAACAGGATCGCAAGGACCGGATTTTCCAGAGTTTCATCTTCTCGCTCTCCCAGAATTTCCGCACGCACCACAGCGTTTCGTTCTACGCCGCGGAGCAGTGCCTCACCCCGCGCTATTTCTCCACGATCGTCCGGGAAAAATCGGGCCGCAACGCCCTGCAATGGATCATGATGTTCATTATCGCCGAGGCGAAGAAGCTGCTCTCCGATCCCGATCCGAGCATCAAGGAGATCGCCGAAACGCTGGGATTCTCCAACCAGTCCTTCTTCGGCCGCTATTTCAAGCAATACGTCGGCCTCTCGCCGATGGCATTCCGCTCCTCCGGCACGGAGGAGTAACGCACGAACGAAGCAAGGGGCGGAACGAACTTCGTTCTGCCCCCTGTATTTCGCCCTCGCCGCACGGTCGTGCGGCCATCCCGTCAAAGAATCATCCACGCCAGCTCGTCGCGCAGATAGGCACCGCCGCGCGAGTCGGGAAGCCGCTCGATCATCCGTGCGAGCCGCTCCGGTGCGATACGGGCCGACGCCGACTGAACGAATGCCGCCGCACCGCGCGCCAGTCGCAGATCGTCGGGACAGGCGGCCACCGCATCGGGCACGGCCTCGACGACCGCCGCCGCGTCGAACTCCTGCACCCGCGCACGCGCCAGCGCCATCAGCGCCGCATAGCGTTCGGCACCGCTTCCAGCCCGCAGCCATCGCCCGCACAGCGTATCCAGTACGGGACGGCCGCAGCGGCTCAGCAGACGCAGCGCCAGCTCTTCGATCAACTCCTCCGGCATCCGCCCAGCGAACCACTCGTCGACATTGTCCGGCGTCACCGAAGCGGGATCGGCGATCGTCGGCGCAGCCATCCGCAGTTCGCGGACATCCTGCCGGTAAAGGAATCGCGCGAACGCATGATCCGTCCCTACCCGACCGGCGATCGCGCGGATCGTAGGGATACTGACGCCGTAGTTGAGACCGTAGCCGCCCTCGCCGCGCTGCATCGACTCGGTCACCGCGCCGTTCATCTCGCGGCGCAGCTCGCCGAGCAGCGCCGCCATGCGTGCCGTATGGTTCGTCATTTCTTGGACGGAAGCGCCAGTTCCACGTCGCGGCCGAATTCGAAGAGCGGCAGCGTAGCGCGCGTCAGCTCCTCCGTCCCGCAATAGACCGTGCAGACCACGTCGGCCGCCACGCGGTAGGTCGCCGTGCGCGCCGCCTTGGGCGAAGCGGGCGTAAGGGTGAACGAACCGTCGCTCTCCTTGTCGAGCTGCAACAGCACCACGTCGCCCGTCAGGTCGTTGCCGGGCAGCAGCCCCCGATCGGGCGAAAAGCGGCAGAGGATGTATTTCTGCTTGCCGGCATCGGGCACGACGGTGATCCGTTCGACGGAGGTCGTCGTCACCCGCTTGCCGAGGAACAATTCGGTATAGGCCTGCTCCTGCCGGTCCAGCTCCGCCAATGCGGCTTGCAGGCCGGCGCCGAAGACATGCTCTCCCGCCTCGCTGGTAATCAACTCCATGCGGTGACGGCGAATTGCGAAGAGCGTGTTGGCGGCATTGCGTGCCGCCGTTTCGAGCGACTCGTCCACGAGCGAACGCTTATCGAAGGGAACCCGCGAGAAGGTCTCGGCATCGCCCAGATAGGAGGTGGCGCGCACCTCGCCGGCGGGAACTTCGGAGGCCGTCGTCGCGTCGCGATCGAGCAGCGCTACGCGCGCCGCCTTGACCGAATAGAGCGTCTTGTCGCTCAGCGCGCCGCGCACACCCAGGAATTTCTGTGCGTAACGGGCGTAGGGCCCCACGGTGACGACCTCCTTCTCGACGGTCAGATCGACCGCCAGCGGCGAGGTCGGAATACCCACCTCGACACGGCCGTTCTCCTCGAAAGCCCCCGCACGGGCCACGCGATAACTCTGCGCCGAGGCGCTTCCCACGGTGAGCGCGGTGCAGCACAGCAGCGAAACAAGTGTTTTCATAACCAATTCAATTTGTCGATTCACAAATATAACCATTTTCCCGCCCCGATCAAAATTTGAGGTAGAAATCCCCCGTCAGCCGCCGGTACTCCTCCGTGAAGCGGCCGGGCGCCTCCTCGATCACCAGCCGGTCGGTGCGGAGCTCCGCCGCATCGCCGCGGACGAACTCCATCAGGCAGCGCTTCACCCCGCTGCGGGGTGTCGACCACACCTCGGTCAGCCGCCGCAGCGCCAGCCGGCCGCGCGCCTGCTCGCGGAACCGCTGTGCCTCGACCGCCGGCAGGATGACCGCCAGACGCCCCTCGGGCGCAAGCAGCCGGCAGGCGGCGGCGATCAGCTCGCCGTGCGTGAGCGCGACGGTATGGCGTGCCGTGGTGCGCCCCGCGTCGGGCGGCAGCAGCGAACGGTCGTAATAAGGCGGATTGGAGACCACCAGATCGAACGGCTCCTCCGGCCGGTACTCCTGCACCGGCGCGCAACACGTCGTCACACGCCCGCCCCACGGCGAACGGTCGGCGTTCGCCCGCGCCTGCTCCGCGCAGGCCGCATCGATGTCGAGCGCCGTGACGCCGGCCGCAGGCGACCGCTGCGCCAGCATCAGGGCGATCACGCCCGTGCTCGTGCCCACGTCCAACAGCAGCCGGTCGGCGGCGCCGAGCGCGACCCACGCCCCCAGCAGCACGCCGTCGGTGCCTACCTTCATCGGGCAGGCGTCCTGTTCTATCGTAAATCGTTTGAAACGAAACATATCCTCATTTCAGAAATCCGTCGATCCCCGCGCCGAACAGCGCGAAGTCGTACCGCACAGGGTCGTCGGCGTCGAACGTGCGCAGCGCCGCGGTGATCTCCTCCACGGCCCGCCAGTCGTTCTGCCGCCGCGCGAGCAGCCCCAGCGCACGGCCCATGTTGCCGGTATGCAGGTCGAGCGGCAGATAGAGCGCCGAGGGCGGAATCGTGCGCCACAGACCGAAATCCACGCCCCGGTCGTCGTGCCGCACCATCCAGCGGAAATACATGCACAAACGTTTGCAGGAGGCGCCCCGCTCGATCGACGAAACGTGTTTGCGACACCGTTCGGGGTGTTCCGTGCGGAAAAACTCCTCGCGGAAGGCCGCCAGCACGCGGCGCATGTCGCCCGTGGAGGCATAGCTCGCCTCGACGAAACGGCCCAGACCGCCGTGCCGTTCGCAGATCGCACGGATCGAACGAACGAACTGGATGAGATCGCCGCCGTTGAAAGTGCGGTGGACGAACCCTGAGAGCTTCGCCAACTCGCGCTCGGAGGCGTTGCGGACGAAATCGTGCGGCGCATCGTCGAGAAAGTGCATCATGCGCAAACCATTGCGCACGATCATGGGACGGCTGCCCCACGCGATCGTCGCCGCGAGGAATCCCGCGATCTCGCGGTCGTCGCGCGACGCGAAGCAGTGCGGCACGGCGATCGGGTCGGCCGAGATGAACTCCTCGCGGTCGTACCGGTCCCAAAGCCGTTCGAGCAGATCGTGCAACTCTTCGCGTTCCATCGTCATCCTACGATCCGGCCGTCGCTCATCGTGATCGTCCGGTCGGCACGCGCCGCCAGACTCTCGTCGTGCGTGACGATGACGACGGTCTGTCCCAGCCGCTCGCGCAGCTCGAAGAAAAGCCGGTGGATCTCCTCGCGGTTGTGCGTATCGAGATTGCCCGAAGGTTCGTCGGCCAGCAGCACCGAAGGCGAGTTGATCAGCGCACGGGCAATGGCCGCGCGCTGCTGCTCGCCGCCCGACAACGCGGCGGGTTTGTGGTCGCGGCGTGCCGCGAGACCCATCAAATCGAGCAGCTCCGCCGCCCGCGCCCCGACTTCGCGCCGGTCGCGCCCTCCGATCAGCCCCGGCAGGCAGACGTTTTCGAAAGCGGTGAACTCGGGCAGCAGGTGATGGAACTGGAAGACGAAGCCGACACGACGGTTGCGGAAACGCGACAACTCCCTGTCCGACAAAGCAAACGGATCGACGCCGCCGAGCGTGACGCGCCCGCCGTCGGGGCGCGTGAGCGACCCGATGATCTGCAACAGCGTCGTCTTGCCCGCGCCGCTGGCGCCGACGATCGATACCACCTCGCCGCGCACCACTTCGAGCGACACGCCGCGCAACACCTCCAACGCACCGTAGCGTTTGCGGAGCCCTTCGGCCCGGATCATCACCTCGCGCTCCGTCATGCCTGCATGAATTGATCGAACATCCGTACCACCTCGACGGCTTCGCGCGTATCGTGCGCCCGCAGAATCACGGCCCCCTGCCGCAGGCACTCCCAGTGGAGCGCCGTCGTACCGTTGAGCGCCTCGGCGGGCGTCGTACCGAGCAACTTGTAGATCATCGACTTGCGCGACACGCCCGCCAGCACGGGATAGCCCAGCTCCGCGAGGCGGTGCAGGCCGCGCAGCAGTTCGTAGTTCTGTTCGAGCGTCTTGGCGAAACCGAAACCGGGATCGACGACGATGCGGCGGACCCCCCGCTCGCGCAATTGTGCCGTCCGTTCGCGGAAATAGTCCACCACCTCCGCCACGATGTCGCGGTAGTCGGTCATTGACTGCATCGTGCGGGGGTTGCCCTTCATGTGCATGGCCACGTAGGGCACGTCGTGCTCGGCCGCCACGTCGACGATGAGCGGATCCAGCTCGCCGGCCGAAATATCGTTGATGATCACCTTGCCGTATTTATGGATCACCCGCGCGGCCACGCTCGAACGGAACGTATCGATCGATACCGGCAGATCGGGCGAGAGCGACCGCACGGCCCCGACCCCCAGATCGACGCGCCGCCACTCCTCCTCGGGCGACACCTCGTCGGCACCCGGGCGCGACGAATAACCGCCCACGTCGATCACCGAAGCGCCCGCCTCGACGGCTTCGCGCACACGGCGTTCGACATCGAGCCAGTCAGGCGTGCGGCTGCCGGCGAAAAAAGAGTCGGGAGTGACGTTGACGATGGTCATCACCTGACGACGTGAAAAATCGAGATTAATTTCCTGCTGCTTCATAACGGAATCGACGGTCGCACTCGGCCACATCGGCGGCCAAATCCTCCCTGTTGATATTGACAATGGTATAATCGGCCCGTGCGCTCAGCACGTCGTCGGAGAGCTGCGCGGCCATGCGGCGGCGAATCTCCGCAGCCGAAGCGCCGTCGCGGGCGTTCACACGCACGAGCCGCAGCTCCTCCGGCGCGACGACGGCCACCACGCGATCCACCGCAGCGTCCATGCCCGACTCGTAGAGAATCGCACATTCGAGCACCACGTAGGGCTCGGCAATCCGTTCGGCGGCCCACCGCTCGAAATCGCGCTTCACGCAGGGGTGCACCAACGCTTCGAGCCGAGCCAGGGCGCGCCGGTCGCCGAAGACGGTCGCGGCCAGGTAGCGACGGTTCAGCACGCCGTCCCGGAACGTCTCGTCGCCGAACGCCTCGACGAGCGCAGCACGCAGCGAAGGATCTTCGCCCATCAGGCGCTTGGCCTCGCTGTCGCTGTCGTAGACCGGCACGCCCCGTTCGGCGAAGAGCCGGCAGACCGTCGACTTGCCGCTCCCGATCCCCCCCGTAACGCCTACCCGGATCATTCCTCGACAGGCAGTTTAATGGGCGGAATATTGCGCACGGCGACGACCTTCACGTCGCTGTAATGCACCGAAATGGCATTTTGCAACGACTGCGGGTCGATGACGATGTACCCCTCCTCGTCGGGCGAAGGGGCGTAATCGAGTTCCGAGAGCGGAATGCGCAGCGAATTGCGCATGTAGACCATGCGGCTGAAAAGGTTCGTCCCCAGCCCCTCGATCACGCAGACGACCTCGAACTCCTCGCCGTCGACATTCACCTGAACCGTTTTATCGGTAGTATAGGTATAGTTCAACTTGGCGATATACCACAACACGAACGACGCCACGAGCATCGCGACGAAAACCGGCGAGATGTACTTCCGCAACCACTGCCTCAGATTATCGAACATAACTCTTTATCTTGGCTCGGACGAAGCGCGCGTCGGGAAGGAAATCAGGGATATCCTCTCCTGCCGAAGCGAACCCGCCGAGCGGGAACTTACTTATGGGCAAAGATACGAATAAGCGAGGGCAATGTCAAATTTATTTGAACATTGCCGAGCGGAAGTATCTAAAACGGAGTTAAAGATACGAAAAGTCGGGCGCAGAAGCAAGCGTAAGTTCGATTATTCCGAGACGCAGCCTTCGATAACGACAAAAAACGGACTGCATAGGTTGCAGTCCGTTTTCAATCGAAAGTCCGCTTCCGCGGGGATGTCGGCACCCTACTCCTTACCCTTGTTCTTGATCGACTCGGGCATCAGATCGAACGAGAGCGGAGTGGCGATGAACCACGACGAGTAGGTACCGATCGCTACGCCGCACAGCAGAGCGAAGATGAAACCTCGGATGGTCTCGCCGCCGAAGAGGAAGATCGCAACCAGCGTGACGAGCGTCGTACCCGACGAGTTGAAGGTACGCGCCATCGTCGAGCTGGTGGCGTTGTTGATATTGTCGCGCAGGCTCCGTTTCGGATAGAGCGCGATGTACTCGCGGATGCGGTCGAAGATCACCACCGTGTTGTTGATCGAATAACCGATCACGGTCAGGATCGCAGCGATGAAGGCCTGGTTGATCTCCAAGTTGAACGGCATGACGGCATACAGCATCGAGAAGAGACCGATGACGATCAGCGCGTCGTGCGCCAGCGAAAGCGTGGCGCCCGTCGCCCACTGCCATTTCTTGAACCGCAGGGTGATATAGAGCCCGATGGCGATCAGCGAGAAGAAGACGGCATAAATTGCGTTGTAGGTCATGTCCTTGGCGATCGACGGGCCGATCTTGTCGGCCGAAACGATACCGTAGGGGCTGAGCTGCGTATTGCGGAAATCGGCGAAGGTGACGGCCGTCTTGTAGTACTTCTTCACGGCGTCGTAGAGCAGCCGGTTGATTTCGTCGGTCGCCTCGTCCGAAGCGTCGTCGTACTTGTACTGCGTCACGATACGCACCTGGTCGCCGTCGCCGCCGTACTGCTTGATTTCGAGGCTGACGTTGGCGTTGTCGGCGTTTTCGATCTGCGCGAACTGATCCTCGACGGATGCACGCACCTGCTCCACCGAAACCGGCTGGTCGAAGAGCACGACGTACGAACGGCCGCCCGTGAACTCCACGCCGCGGTTCAGGCCGAAGACGGCGAACGAGATGAACGACAGCACGATGACCGTACCCGAAATGGCGTAGGAATACTTGCGCTTGCCCACGAAGTCGAAATGGATGTTGTTGAGCCAGTTCTCCGACCACTTGCGCGAGAAGGAGATATGGCCGAACTTCGCCACGATCGCCTCGATGAGCAGACGCGTGATGAAGATCGAACTGAACAGCGAAGTGAGGATACCGATAATCAGCGTCGTGGCGAAGCCCTGTACGGGGCCGTTACCGAAGACGAAGAGGACGATACCCGTGATGATCGTCGTCAGCTGACCGTCGATGATGGCGGAGTAGGCGTTCGAAAAACCGTCCTTGATCGCCAGCGACAGCCCCTTGCCCGCACGCAGCTCCTCCTTGATGCGTTCGTAGATGATCACGTTGGAGTCGACGGCCATACCCATCGTGAGGACGATACCCGCGATACCGGGCAGCGTCAGCACGGCGCCGAACGAAACGAGTACGCCCATGAGCAGGAAGACGTTGAACAGCAGTGCGAGGTCGGCCATCCAGCCCGCCGTCTTGTAGAAGGCGCCCATGTAGAGCAGTACCAGCAGGAAGGCGATGACGAACGAGACCATACCGGCGTTGATCGACTCCTGACCCAGCGAAGGACCTACGACCGTATCCTGAATGATGTGCGCCGGTGCGGGAACCTTACCCGATTTGAGCACATTGGCCAGGTCCTTGGCCTCCTGAATGGTGAAATTACCCGAAATCGACGAATTGCCGCCCTCGATCTTCTGACGCACCACAGGCGCCGAGTAGACGTAACCGTCGAGCACGATGGCTACGCAACGGCCCACGTTGTCGGCCGTCAGACGCGCCCATTCGGAGATGCCGTTGGAGTTCATCGACATCGAGACCTCGGCCTCGGCACCGCGCTGCGCATAGGCTTCGCGGGCGTCGGTGATGACCGAACCGTCCAGCGGAGCGCGGCCGTCGGGACGCTCGACCTTGATCGCATAAAGGTAGAAACGGCCGTCGACCGGCTGCTGCGTCTCGCCCTTGATCGCCCACTTGAAACGCAGGTCGGCCGGAAGCATCTCCTTCACGGCGGGCAGCGCCAGGTAGTCGTTCACCGCAGCCGTATCGGCAGCCATGACGGCACCTACGGCAGCGCCGCCTGCGAACTGCGGGTTCAACAGCGCCAGCAGCGGGTTCTGGTCGCGGTCGTAGTAGGAACCCGTGGCCTCGGCTGCCGTTTCCGTTTCGGCGGTAGCCACTTCGGCGATCAGGCCGCCGTCCGCGGTCGAATCGGCAGCCTCAGCGACAACGACCGTCTCCTCGACGGCAGGCTTCGTGTCCGCGAGATATTGTTTTACCACCTGGTCGGCACGCATCAGCGTCGGCACGATCTCGCCGGCGTTGTAGGTCGTCCAGAATTCGAGCGAAGCCGAACCTTGGAGCAACTTGCGCACGCGCTCCGGCTCCTTCACGCCCGGCAGCTCGACCAGAATACGGTTCGAGTTGGGCAAGCGCTGGATATTGGGCTGCGTTACGCCGAAATGGTCGATACGGCTGCGCAGGATGTTGAACGACGCGTCGATCGCATCGTCAGTCTCCTTGCGCAGGATCTTCTCGACCTCGGCGTCGGTGCTGTTGGGCGTGATATCCTTACGGTCGGGGCTGACGAAAATCGCGGCCAGCGGCGCACCGTTCGTAGCGGTGCGGTAGCTGCGGACGAACTCGCCGATGAAGTCCTTGCCCGTGCGGAGTCCCTCCTTGGCCTGCGCCATCGCTTCGATGAAGGCAGGATCGTTCTTGCTGTCGCCGGCCAGCGACTTCACGACGTCCTCCACCTGAATCTCGAGCATGACGTTCATACCGCCTTTCAGGTCCAGGCCGAGGTTCAGCTCCTTCTCCTTGATCTCCTTGTAGGTGAACTTGCGGAAACCCAGGTTGTAGACGGGCTGATTCTGAACCGAATCGAGGTAGTACTGCTCCCGTTCGGAACGCTCATCCCCGTCGTAAGCGGCCGCATACGCCGCCGCCTTCTTCTCTACGCTCCGCGTCTTGAACGAGAACGAGAGCTGGTAGATACAGGCAATCGCAAGTAGAATCGCCAGTAATTTAATAGCACCTTTGCTTTGCATTTGAGTTAAAAATTATTGTTGTTATCTTGTTGTTTCTTCGGTCGTTAGTCCGTCGCAACACCTTCCTGGCGCAACATAGCGCGCCGATAGCTCGCAAAAATAGACATTTTTTTCCGAAAAAACAACAATAAAATCCAATTAACGATTGACAATTAATAATTAACAACACTCCGTCGCAGGGCCTCCGGAATACCAATTACGGCATCGCCGTCCCGAGGAGGAAGCCCGAAAGGCATCCGACGCGAGAATCGGCCGCAGCTCGTCGGAAGGACTTCGCAGTATCGTCGTTCGGCAGTCCGCAGCCGGCGGAGGATGCGGCCCGCACGGCGCAAAACGCCGCAGGTTTCCACTCCCCTCCTGCTCGGACACGCTGCGCGGCGACAAAGGCGAACGAGATTACGTCTGGCCTCCGGAACGACACTTTAACCGCACTATCCAGAAACAGCCTACGAGGCAGACCGCCGCAGGCAAAGAGGCCGGTTCGCAAGGGGCATAAAAAACGCAGGGTTCGGACTGGTGTCCGACCCCTGCGGCTCTCTGTCGGCGGCCGGTTACTTGACCTCCTCGAACTCGACGTCTTCGGGCTGCGAAGAGTCGCCGGCGGCGG
>ERZ772880.571-NODE-571-length-34637-cov-4.711902_pt1 | contig 34637 bp, 40 predicted proteins | sample MGYA00580577_ERZ772880 | MGnify/ENA primary metagenome ERZ772880 (study PRJEB29015, sample SAMEA2737705) | human gut metagenome | biome: human gut; feature: human-associated habitat; material: faeces | place: China | collected 2012 ... | reverse complement strand
GGCCTCGTAGGCGGGCAGTTCCCGGCCTTCGCAGATCGACTTGATCGTGGGATAGTCCGCGTCCTCGGTCACATGGTCGAGCAGTTTTGCGTTGAATTTCTGCGCCTCAGCCGTAAGCCTGTCTGCGTCGGTTCGCTTTGGGAACAGCGAGTAAAACGACTGAAAAATATCTCTGGACAATGCAGAAAAGCTGTGCAGCTTGGGTGTGGCCTCCTGCTGGATGGCTTCCAAATTTTCGTCATCCCTGCTCAGATCGCGATAAATGCAGTCTTCCAGTTTAGAGCTTTGCAGCACACGATCCGTTTTCTGTGCTGCGGGTATTCCGGCATACTGAAAATTGCCCCAACGGGAATCCATGACATTTTGTATCGTGCGAAAGTATTTCTTCATTTTGCACCTCCATAGAAAAGGCAGGGTGGGAAGATCCCACCCTGCACTGTCAGTTTAATAGTTTCCACCGAAGTTCGGTACAAAACCGCCAGACTGTGCGCTGCCGAAGTTGGGCGTAAAGCCGCCCGACTGCGCAGGCGCACCGAAGCCCTGCGTGGGTGCAGGGGCAGAACCGCCGTCGTCCTCCTTCTTGCTGTCGCCAAAATAGATGTTTTCCGCAAGAATTTCCGCCGTGCGGCGCTTGTTGCCTTCTTTGTCTTCCCAGTTCCGGATTTGCAGGCGGCCGGACACAACTGCCATGCGGCCTTTCGTAAAATACTTCGCCGCAAATTCAGCCGTGTTTCTCCACGCGACGACATCAAGAAAATCGGTTTCCTTTTTTCCGTCCTGCTGCGAAAAATCGCGGTCTACTGCCACGGAAAATGACGCAACGGAAACGCCGGAGGCCGTCTTGCGAAGCTCCGGATCGCGTGTGAGCCTGCCCATAACTACAATGTGATTCAGCATAAATTACCCTCCTTGAAAATTAGTCCTGTTTGGCTTTCATTTCTTCCAGCTTCTTTTTTATCTCGGAAATTGTAAAGATGCCGTGAAGTTCCTTTCCTACTTTAGGATGCCGAAGCCTCACAGCCCACATGAACACCTTGCTGTTGAACTTTGATTCCGGCATACGCTCAATTTCATCTGAAGAGTAGCGGCGGTCTCGAATTTCCATATACCGAACACCGCTTTCTTCTTCGAAGAACGTATTCATTTCCGGGACCGTTGCTCTGATTTTAATTTGACTCTCCATTCCTCGACCTCCCAACAATTACTGTAATACTGCCAGCTGCTCCAACGGTGTGTAAGTAAAGCCAATGGCTTCATGTGCCGCCTTGCTGATACGCTCCAGTTCGAAAAGAAGTCCGTCCGTAAGCGCCTTTTCGCTGTCAGACGCAGCATTTGCAGCCATCTCGGTCTGCATCTGGTAGAGCCGCACCAGCTCGCCGCGGAATTTGCGGAGCGCAGCCTGCTTCGTGCGTACATTTTCAGCCGCACCGCAGGCGCTGTCAAAGCCGTCCTTTGCGTCCTGTGCCATGGCAAGAAGGTCGCTGACCTTTTCCTGCATGGGGTTGACGCACAGGCGCTCCAACGTGCCGGTTACAAATTCACGGTCGCTCGGCTGCTGCCAGAAGTAATTCCGCAGCACCAGAAGATCCGTCGATGTGACCTCCGTATGTCCCTCCAGCCACGCCTTTGCCTGCGCAATGGAGAAGTAGCTGAGGAATTTTCGGTCGGACACGGGAATTTGTGTGCGCAGCGCACAGAGCACATCGTCCATCAGGTCGTGGATGCTGTCCGGCACCTGAATGGCTGCGACTTCCTGCTGCATGGTGCGCAGCTCCTCCAGCGAGATCGTCGCATGGACTGCGCCGAACGAGCCGCCGAGCTTGTCTTTCAGGATCGCAAGTCGATGTGACTTCTCCGAAATATTTTCCGTGACGACCTTCAATTCCAGCCGGTCATAGAGCGCCGAGAGGATCTTTTCCTCCGGGTCATTGAAATTCGGAATCTCGTTGGATGCGGCGAAAAAGGAGGTCGTCGGGATGGGATAGGTCCGACCTTCATTGGTGTATTTTCGCTCGTTGAGCGCCGTCAGAAGCGCGTTCAGAACGCCGTCATTGCATTTGAAGATCTCATCCAGAAACACGATGTCGGCCTCCGGAATTTTGCCCGCGGTCTGCACGACAGGTTCGCACGGATGCAGCGCGGCGACGGCTTTGCGATAGGCGTCCAGCTTGCCGCTGATCTCTGCCAATTTGTCAAACGTCGCCGTCTCGTTTTTCATCTGCGGCAGACCGCTCAGGAAGCTCTGCAAATCAAAGCGCAGGTTCTGGTAGATGCCGTCGCCTTCGAACGCAGTTTCCGGCACAGAGCCGGGGATCAGGCTGGAAAGATCGAGCCGTCCAAAGAGCTGTTCTTCGTCCGTCTGCTTGGAAAGGAGTCGTTCAAACTGCTTCGCGCCCGTGATGCGGCTGCGGAAAGCGTTGATCGCATAGCTCTTGGCCTGACCGGGATCGCCCAGAATAAACAGGTTCTTCCGCGTCAGAAGCGCAATGGCAATGAGTTCGACCAGTTCTTCACGCTCGGAAACGGCGCTATTTACGTCGGCCATGACAGCCAGCATTTTATCTCGTAAACTCATGCGGCAGCCCTCATGCGGTAGGCGTCCAGCGAGATCACATTGCTGTGCGCTGTTTTCTGCAGCTCCATGCGGAGCTGTGCGAAGATATGCTGCTCCAAATTGCCCTTTTCCGGGTCATACGACATGACCGCCCGGATGAGCCGCAGCGCAAGCTCCTGATACACGTCGTCCGTGTCCAGCTTCGCCGCGCGGATGAGCGCACGGTTCTGCTTCATCACGGCCTTGATGCACCACAGATGCTTTTCCACGATGGCGTTTCTCTGAGAAATGGTGAAATTGTTTTTCATGGTCTTTCTCCTTCGTATTTGGGGAGGCGAGTGCCTCCATGTGTGTTTTGTCTGTCAGGCGGTAGCCTTTTTCTGTTCTCTGCGGTTCTGTCTGGCGCGTTCGGCGTCAAACATTGGAGCCGGGATATAGCCCTCCAGCGTCTTATAGAGGATGACAGACTGTACGCCGTCAAACACCTCCACGACCTGATGCAGCCCCAGATGCACATTCAAAAGCTCCTCTACGGGTGTGGTACGAACCTGCTTCTGGAACGCATATGCGTCCAGATCAAGCTGCCGCACCTCGGAGAGCGTGTATCTGGATGCCGTGGGGGCGATCTCCCGTCCGAGAGACTTGCAGAGATTTTCGTGCATGAGCCAGCTCTCCGTGCTGGCAAAATCATAGATGCGCACCAGGCTCGGCCGGATGCGCTTCTTGCACCAGTCCGGAACGCGGAGCATGTTGTGCCAGCGCTTTAAAAGGCGCGGCTTTTTCTTCTTCGTGCAGTAGGCTTCTCCAAACTGCACCACCACGCCGCCGAGCTGACCGGGGTTTCGGCCTCTGTACTCGAAAACGTGATCGCAGTCTGTGCATACGGGAACCTTGGGCCGGATCTTCATATCGCGTCCTCCTTATTTTGCTTTGTCCATCTTTGCCCGGCAGAGGTCGATCACGCGCTGGCAGGTATCAATTTCAAACCCGCCGATGTGCGTATCCTCCTCCGGGAGCTTCAATTCTCGTGCCAGCCATTGATAGGCTTTCGTCCGGCTGATGTGCATTTTCTGCCAGTAAGCGTCGAACACCTGATGGGCTTCGATGCGCTTGAGCCGCAGAATCTCATTCGCCACATCGCCGAGCGGCCGCATGGTACCCTTGTGGCAGCCGACGCGGGCATTGCAGTTCTGGCACTGATACAGATATTCGTTCTGCATTCCAAGCCGTTCCGTGGAGCTGCCATAGACATCAGCAGCGGGAACGAGCCGGATGACACCGCCGCAGTAGCGGCAGATGGTCGGTTTCTTCAAATAGGCGTATCCTCCTTTTATGCCGCCTCCTTACGCGGCTTTTTTGTCTTTTGGGGTTTCGTTTCAATGGCTTTCGGTTCCCGCACCGCCATCTGGAAGCAGACAAGCTCGTCTGTTTTGAGAAGCAGCGCACTGTGCTGCACGACCTCCAGCATAAGCGTTCCGTTCAGCGCCTTTAGGCATTCCAGAAGCTGCGTCGGGCTGTACCAGTACACGCCCGCAGGCTCGCCGCTCAGCGCAACCACGTCCATAGCTGTCTCCGAAACACCGTATTCGCTTTCACAGCGCACAGTCAGCCGGCTTCCTGCAAAGGACAGGGAAAACCGGTTCTGCGTGCCGGTGACGCTCAGGGCTTGCAAAATGGTATCACGGAGCAGAGCGGCGTCGGTCAGGACGGTAAACTGCTGTTTCAGATTGGACAGCACCTGCGACACGGCAAGATATGGCCCTTCCATAATTCGCGCGGCGAACGAGAAGTTCTCTTTCGTGAACACAATGGTTTTTCCGGTCGTGCCGACCTGCAGCTTCTCGCGGTCGCTTACCAGACCTGCCAGCTTTTCCAGCGAAGCAGCCGGAATGAGGAAGCTGATGTTCCCGCGGCTCTCGCGGTCACCCTTGGCAGACGCGATGCGGAAGCTGTCTGTGCTGACCGCCTGCAGGCCGTCTGCGCCGAAGATCAGGTTCACGCATTTGAGCATAGGTCTTGCCGTGTCCTCAGAAACGGCAAACGCCGTCCGTTTGGTGAGCGACGGGATACCACTCACGGGCACGGTTGCTGCCGGGCAGGGAATTTCCATGCGCGGGTACTGTGCCGCGTCCATGACGGGAATGGCATATTCCGCGTTTCCAGACGAAACAACGAGCTTTCCGTTTTTCATCTGGAAAGTCACGCGCTCGCCATCCAGCAGGCGCAGCATTCCAGAGAGAAGCGGGGCTTTTACGACAACGCTGCCCTCAGTCTCAATCTGTGCGGGGATCTGCTGCTCCAACGCGATCTCCAGATTGCTGGACGCGACGGTGAGCGTGTCCTGCTCAGCCTGCAAATACGCGCATTGCAGAATTTCTATCGTGGAAACCCTTGGCGCAATGCGTTCGGCGTTCTGCGCCGCGGCAAGCAGCTCTGTTCGGTTGACGGTGAATTTCATAGCATCCTCCTTTTTACGCAACGGAATCGAATAGACTCAGCTGGTTTTCCACCTGCTGCGTTTTCTTCGTCCGTTTGGCTTTCTGCTGTTCCAGCTGCACCATGGCAGCTTGCAGCTTTTCTTCCTGCTCCACTGTAAACACGCGCTTCGGCTGCTCGATCATCGCGGGCACGGTTTCCGGCGGCAAAGACGTTTCTCCGGCGGATACTTCCGGCATCTCGCGGTCAGGATTCTCAAACGCCATCTTTTTGAACGCTGACGCAATATCCTCCACATTGTCGCGGATGCCGAGCATCAGCTCCTTTGCCATCTGCGAGGTCATGTCCTGCACATCGCTCATTGCGGCAAGTCCCTCCTCGGAGAAGTTTCCTTCAATGAGTCCGGCGACCGCCAGCTTCGAGGCCATGAGCTTCAGGCATTTCTGCTGCATGGTGTCCTCGTAGTAGAGCATATAGACCTTGACCGCGGACGCTTTCTGGTTGATACGCCAGCTTCGGCGCGACGCCTGCCGCAGCGTAAAGAGTTTGTAGCCCATGCTGTAGAACACCAGCGTCGTAAAGGCGTTGAGATCCAAGCCGGTTTCCACCAGAGACGGGTTTACGATCAGCACCTGCATTCCGGCGGCGAGCTTTTTCTGCACCCAGTCCTCCCGGTCAGTGGTCTTGATCTTGTCGGTCAAAATCTCCGTGCGATAGCCTTCGTCCGCCAGCAGCTTTTTGAGCTTCTGCTGCGAATCTGTGCGCACCCAGCTTGTGTAGATGAGCGCGCGCTCGCCGTTCTGAATAGCGGCTTTTACGATTTCCAGCGTCCGCAGCTCCTTTTCTCCGAGCGTATCCGCATCCCCGATGTTCTCAGGTTCGACAATGGGTACATCGCTGTCGGGGTAGAGAATGGGCTTCTGGTCATACGGCTGATCCGGATAGACAGTCAACAGATTCAGATACGCGGAAAGAATCTTCTGTGCCGCGCGGCGGTCTGAACGCAATACCCGTACAAGCGCATTTTCAATGCGTTTGTATTCCAATTGCACGGCCTCATCCATACGGCAGGCAATGGGAATTTCTTCGTAGCTGGGGAGTGCCTTGCCCATGTCGGACAGCGACAAAAACGCCGTTTTTTCCAGCAGGAACCGGGAAAACACCAGCGGCGAAACGCCCGGAAGCTGACGCGTCCGAACGCCGCTTTTCTGCGATCTGCGCTTTGCCGCATAGCTTTCATCGGCTTCGGTGTAGGTCGTCTCCACGACACCATACTCCGTGTTGAACAGCGCAGGCCTTTCATGCGGCTTTCCGTCCGCCAGCATCAGCTGCGCCGACGTGCGGTAAAGCAGATGAAAAATGCCGGAGCTGTAGCCGTTGATGAGCGTGGCCGTCATGCCGATAACCTTTTTTGCCGTGCCGAACAGTTCTGCCATCGCGTCGCCCTGACCGCTGTCGTTGTTGTACTCGTGCAGTTCGTCCACGATGAGGCCGTCAAGCCTGCCGCGGTACCGCTTCTTGATGTACGAGCTGAGCGGATACCGCCGGCACGCGCCGCGCGTCGGGAAATATCCGTCTGGATTCTCGTGAAGTGACAGCAAAGCATCCAGTGCAGCGGGGTTCTTCGTCTTCTGCATGGCATGGACTGCCAGCTTCCGATGCACCCAGCCGTATTCCGGAATCTTGACCCACGGAGACGGCACGCTTGGATTCACCGCTGTCCACAACGGTTCACCGCAATTCATACATTGATGATTGCGCCGGTTTTCCATGCGGAACGCCTCCGGTTTCGCGGTCACCCAGTCGTATGTATCGTCGCTGCTTGGCAATTCTATGACGGAACCACAGCCGGGGCAGCGGAACGCGCCTTTTCGCGCGTCAAACAGAACCGCCGGGCGGCGCATATAGCCGTCTCTGGCTTTTTCCTTGCTGATAACGGCGCAGATGCTTTTGTCGCCCTGCCGGTACTGTGCGTACAAACTGTCCAGCTCTATAATGCTGCGGACAAGGACGCCCGCAGTCTCTGGCAGCGTTTCGGCAAGTTCGCGTACCCACTTCTTCGCAACGTGCGACGGGCAAAGAATAATGTTGAACGTCTTTTTCCGTTTCTGCGCCTGATACGCAGCCAGCGCGGTCGCGCCGATCTTCGTCTTGCCGCTGCCGCACTCTGCCACGATGAACGCAGACTTTCCCTCCGAGAGCTTGCGCTTGACCGATTCCGCGACGGCAAGCTGCGCCGGATACAGGCTGTAGCCCGCGTGTGCGCGGATATAGTCGTTGATGCGCAAAATCTCCGGGGAAAGCTGCTCCGCGGCGGGGTCAAAGAGCGGTTGGAATTGCTCTCGGATACGCTCAGCAACGGTCACTCCGAACGCGCTTAGATAGCTGGTGACGGAATGCACGCTTTCAAAGCCGTTGGGATTCTGAACTGCTCCGGGAATACGGATTGCGCCGGTTTTCAAGCCATCCTCTAACACCTTGACGATATTGGCGTCGTCCTTCTTGCACAGCAGCAGCCACGCCTCCAGCCGTTCCCGGATGGAGATGACGCGCAGCGGCTTGAGAAGTCTGCGCCGCTGCAATTCGTCCAGAACATAGTTCTGAAACTCCGGGATGAGCGGCACAGCCGTTTTCCGGTCCAGCGCTTCAAACAGTGCCTGCCGGTCTCCGGCCGGGCAAAAAAGGATGCACTTTCTCGGTGGCAGCTCTACATTCGTCTGACCGTCCGCCTGTGCATCTTCGTCCTTTTTTGCCGCAGTGTCTTCATCGTCCAGCGAGAGGATGGTCGCCTCGGCGTAAATTCCGTCGTGGCTCAGATGGCATTCGTACTTCTTGGGCTCGCAGGCGAGCATGGCTGGTTCACCGGCAAATTCCGTTTCCAGCGTCGCACCGGCGTAGATCGCGTCTGACATGGCGCGAACCATCTCCGGGTACCCGCCGAAGCGGATCGCCCGAAGGTGTTGTTTCTGCCCATCCGGTTCGAGAATGATCGTGTCCGCATACGCGCTAAGACGGATCTCCTGCTTGGGATTGTAATAGCTGATTGGCATGAGTCTGCTTTTCTCTGGCATTCATCGTTTCACTCCTTTCATCGTTTTTGGACGCAAAAAGACCGTAACTGCCAAGCGGCAATTACGGTCTTACTGGTCCTTTTGTATTTTGGTATTCACTGGCCTGCGCACGGAACCGGGGCATACTTCGCCCCGAGAAATCACCTCCGCCCTTCATCTGCTCCGCCCTGATGCTGCTCTGACCTGAATACAGGATGATTGTAGCGGAAATGCGTACAGATAGCTACTTGCAAATAACACAACTCCAAATATTTATGTAGCATGTGTGGATCTTACGAATGCAGACTTATTTTGCACATACACGGATCGAACAAATATAAAATCCACCATTATAAAACTCAAACGTATATTCCTTCCGTGCGATTTCTTCACCGTTCCCATCCCGGACAGTTCCTTCAATTATGCATTTGCTCCCGTCAGACTGCATCTTCAGATCATCGACATAGAGACCACCGCCGAAGCCTCCGACAACCGTGGTGACGATCGCATCATAGCTTGGATCGTAAAATGGATCTTCCTCGATTCGATAGGTGTAGCCATTATAATACCGATCTAATGTGGAACAAATCATATCTTTTGTATAGCAGTAGGCTTGCGCAGCTTCGTTCCAACAATTCAGCAGATCATCTTCGCTTGAAAAGAGCTGAAATGAAGTGTACAGCTCAGCCTCTGTCAATTCCCCCACATTTTCAAAAGAAAGCTCTGCAGAATAGGCGGCTTCCATACTGGATAATATCACGCTGAAGTACGCATCCGGTAATTCCTCTGGGAAAACAGCGTCTGGCTTTTCGTATTCATTATACGCGATCAGCCGCTGTGTGCCATCCGCTGATTCTAATTTTTCTGTGCTTTGGTTTATCGCAGAAACAGCAAAATAAGCAGATGTGCGCTTATCTGAATCTTCCAATATGGCAAGGTATTCGCCGATCTCAGGCAGGGAATACAGATTTGCCTGATATGCGGCATCTTTTATAAAGGAAGCATACGCCGGAAGCTGTGCGAACAGGAAATTCCGCCATAGCGAGATCGCTGCCTCATCAAAGAAATGGAGATCCAATTCAGGGTGCACCGTGTGCAGAGAGATATGCTCGCGGAAGCTTCTCAGAAACTGAGTCTCTTCCTCGGCAGAAACGGATGGGTCAGGCATTTCTTCCGGCGGCGCGGATTCCGTTACCGTCTCAGCTGATTCGGTGTTCTGAATTTCGGATGTGTCTGCCGCAGAAGCTGACACTTCAGGCTGACCTGTAAAATGAGTGGTATCCTCGGAAGCACAGCCCATTAGCGACAGGCATAGTGCAAAACAAAGACTAAGAAAAAATACTTTATCCTTCATATTTACTTTTTACACCTTCTTTTCCCTTTGAGCTAGTGATGACATAAAATATCGAGGCTCTGATGTTGGTAGGTGACGACCCATGTTCTAATTTGCTTTGTGAATATTTTTGCAGTTCAATTACTGTCAGTGCTGATATGGTATGTCAAATCTACATTACACTTTTAGGAGGAAAATATGTCTAGAATTATCAAAGAAACAACCGTATATGGTGGCCCTCTGGTATACGGCTATGCGACCATGGCCACCTTGCGGCAGAATCAGTCAGTTACCGCAATTTTTAAAGAACTTGATTTTCTGTTCGTCGAATATGACGGCGTAAACATGACCAAACGCAGAGGGTATGTTCTTGCAAGTGATGTGCAGTTGCAGGAATCTGTTCGGACGTATACTGCACTGGCATCCAATAAAGCAATCCGGGTAGTTGCAACTTCGGCTATAGTTTCCGAAGGCCCCGCATTTTCTGGGTATATGACGCTCGGATCTTTTGCAAAAAACGCATTCATTTCGTTCCTCGGTGTAAAAGAAAATGATTTTGCGCTGGTTGAAATGGAAACCTATGCTGGTGCTGTTCGTGGATACTTTTATGCCAGCTATCTCCGAACTCTGAGCAATCGTGTTGGCAATATTATTTCGGATGTTAATTCAATCGGCTATCAGAGTCCGCTGAACAAATTCACGGCAGGCCAGTGTACATGGTATTGCTGGGGACGAGCTTATGAAAAATGTGGTGCAAATATTACCTTCTCTGGCGGACAAAACGGGAATCAGTGGTATGCAAACGTATCTGGCGGCTATAAGGCTAAATACCCCGCATCGCATACCCCGGTCGCAAATTCGGTATGTAGCTGTTACACGTCGAGTGAGAATGGCCACGTTCTTTTTATCGAAGCTGTTGAAGATGGCTATGTTTACTTCACAGAAGATAACTGGGCAGCAGATGATCCCGCGCTGAGACGAATGACCATCAGCGAGTTTACATCAAGTCATCAGGTTATTGGCTATATTGCTGTTTAAGTCTAAAGCGGGGGGTTCGCAGCTATCTGCGAACCCCTATATTTCATATAAGTGTTCATAATTTGAGTGTATAATTAGATATTATGATCAAATACGTCATCAAGCATTTCATTGACTTCTTGATCACTTGCAAGGACCTGACCATGTAAAATTATTTTAGGAGGATGATCTTTAGCACGCCAATGAAACAAGATTTCGGCAAGTTTGTGCGCATCGGGTGAATATGCAAAACGAATTCCAGTATCATCGTCTGTTATTTCAGTAAGAAGCTCGTTTCCTTTAACCGTTAAGAGTCCACTTGCTACAAGCCCATATTCCGACGGATGTGATAACGCTATCGGTTCTGTGGTGATATTTTCTTCTAAATATATCAAATCGGAAAACATCGTGCGATCCACCATGATGACAAGCCGTCGGTATTCGTAATAGTCATCAATCTTTGTGTCTAATCTGGCTGCACACAGCTTCACAAGAAAATCCAGCTTCTCTTCATCCTCAATGCGGTTGATCACATTCAGAATGAAGATATTTTCCTTGTTGATAGCTTCGCTGCCAAGCTTTTTAATATAGCGCTGCCGCTTGTTTAAAGGAATCTGGGTCAAACCACGACAATAACGATCAAATTTGCGCATGTAGAGTTTTGTCGGGATACTCGCTACTTTTTTCAAAGCTTGAAGCAATTTAAATGAGTCTGAGAGTATTTCAGTACTACACGCAGCGACATCAACAATATCTTCGCCAAAGAACTGTCTTGCCGTCTCATCGGCATATTTCATAATATTTTGAAGTGTATTGGAAAGCGCAGTAATGTTGCAGCGCTCGTTGCTGCTGTTTTTATCCATAATATTTATCACCTCGTTAATAATCAGGAATTGCTATATCATATAGTAAAATATGGTTTGATTTAAATTGCAACTTAAATATTCAAAATATTTATAATTGTTAAGAATGGCCCACCTATTTGAAGGTGGACCACTCTTCAATTTAGAGCAGTGCTACTGCGTTAGAGCAAAAGCTGAACCTAATCTGCTCACTGCGTTTCCAGATCGCCGTAATATGTAATGTCCGCACGATATGTATCAAACAGTCCGTTTAGATAGTTATAACTGATAAGATCGCCAGTCTCTAATTTGCTATTACGATAGGGACATTTTTCGAGGTTTCTATCCATACGTCATATACAGCTCCTAGCCCAAGGATATGTGTATAACCAAAAATCTCAGAATATTAGTACAAGCGTGGGGATGATGTTTGAGACTTGAAGCCTAGTTTATTGACTGAATACCAGGAATAGACGTACTTGTCAAACCGCATATCGAGCACCGATAATAGTTGCCATAGGTAGTCCAACTGTGAGAGGATGTCCCGTAATTGGGACTTGCGTAACCAAGAATGCTAGAACTGGTTAGTGCATAAGTATGGCACGAAACTTGGTCGTCACAGTTCCCGTCAACAACAGTAATCGTGTTACCAGAGACTGCAACAACTATACCTGTATGCGAACTGGTGCTATCGCTGACTCCTTCAAAAAAGATATCTCCTACTTTCGGGGTATAAGTGAGTCCTGACGTATGGTATACCCCTAAGTTTTTGAATTGGCTCAGTCCGTCTGGGCAATAGGAATACATAGGAATCACAGACGTTGCGATTTTCGCTTGATTGGCACACCAACTCACAAACATTGCGCACCACGGTTGCCCGTTCTTTCCGTACCATGCCCCATACTTTGTATAGTTTTGAGATCCTGCGTTTGCGGTAAAAGAATCCAGATTCTCGTTTGTGACTTTCTCTTTATATCCAATTTGTGTCTTTGCCGTATAGACAAAACAGCTGCTTGAATTTTGAACTAATGCCAGAAGTTCATCCTGCTCGAGCATATTGGTAGGGGCAACATAAGAACACGATTCAAACAAAGATAGGGCCTCTACATATGCATCTGATACTACAATCAGGTTGTCGTTCTCGTTGAAAAAGAGTCTTAAAGTATGAAGCACATTTTCGGTTTGTGCGTTACTTTGTGGTGTCACATAGCTTATAGTTTCATCGAGTGTAACGATGATTTGATAATCTTCCACCTTAACATCGGTGTAGTCATATGATGATTCCAAAATCGAAATCTCATTTCTGGCTAAATATTCTTTATGAACGAGTTCGTCGGCAATAATGCCCGCAACAGCAATGTTTTGAAGATATTCTGAGTCATTCGATACTAAAAGGTGCATTCTGCCGTCCATATAGTTATCAACAAGGCTGGTTACATCAGACATCAGTTCCGTGTTTGCCTTGGCTACGTCTACATCAATGGCAGCAACAAGCGTATTTGACGATAACGAAATAAGTAACATAATTACAAAAGATAAAATGAGGAATCTGCGTCGAGTCGTATTATGTTTCATTTTTCGGAGTACTCCTTTCATCTAGTAGCATGTTAGATACGAACAGAAAATTATTTTCGTTTTCCTTCAGCGTTACCTCATATCTTTCACCGTTCATCCAGTATTGCAGAATTAGATACCCATCCTCCGTTTGAGTCCCAGATATTACTTCACAGCGTGTATCAATGCAGTCTCCGTGAATCATATAATAGGCATCATACCGCTCTAGATATATCAGTTTATCCAGATTGTACTTTTCTGTCTGATCAATTTCGATATCGGCGTATGTTTGCAAAATATTATTCATTTGCAGTGATGTTATCTTTATAATGTCAAGGTGTTCTGCGCCGGCATCAATTGCTGATAATATCTTCTTCTCTTCATCGCAAATATCGTTACAAGTTTCTGGAATGCCATTATAGAAGAGCTTATACAGGTCGATTTCACGAACATCCTTGTAGACACTGCTTAGCATCATATTGCGCATCTCGTCCTTACCATCCACATTAAAATAGTCGCTGTTAAACCATGCGATTTTCTCTGAGGGTATTGCTCCAGCAACTTCTAGCGCAGCAATGGGCGCAACTGTTTGTGATATTTCTTTCTGCGGAAGGGACGCGGTATGACAGCCAGATAGCAAACTGCTTGTAAACATCAAAATCAAACAGAGTTTCAAATGCTTCATATATGTCCTCCAAGATTATTTGGCTTAAAATACCGACTGCCTTTGGATACGGCCCAATATAACTGATGTATTGCCGTTCGCCCTTTTGCTCCCGGCGACGTGAATACGTTGCCGGGAGCAAAGCGTTTGACTACGAATGCTTACTTTTTAGGAAATACCACATTTGCACCATTAGGATTCATTTAACACGAGCGAAATCCTTTTCTCCAACAACGCTGCGGCATCTGAATAGTTGTTCTGCGAAGTGCGAATGTACTCTGACTCATCACTCAGAATACTCCGAATGGCTGTGTTTGTTCGATAAAATTGATCTGCGCTGCAAATCCAATTCTGATACTTACTTAGTACATCCTGCGTCATAGATTTTATGGCATAGCTTTCTCCATCAATGCTAATTGACTCTCCATACTCTGACGAATTAGCCGTGTTTAGCGCATGCTCTATCAATTTGTCCAAAGTTTTTGCACAAACCGGAAAACCATCTGTGCGTAAAAGTTGTTGACAGTTATCAGAAAGTACATATTCGCAGAATTCCCATGCACCGTCCTTTTGAGAAGAAGTCTGGAGAATAGCAATCTCATGCAGCGGCAACAAAAACGGTGACGGCGTCTCAGTGCAAGGGAATCCAATCAGCTCAATTTTGTCTTGAATTTTGTATGATTCAAGGACAAAAAAGTCAGATAGATTTTGGAACTGATCGACCCCTATTATTGCATGATTCTGTCGTATTGCATGGTAATCTAAAGCTGCATTATCAGGAATGTACGCGAGCAGGTCCGCCCATCCTGAAACCTCGGCCAAGCCAAAACCATAGCAATCATGTAAATAACTTTCGCTGCTTTCACCAGCAAACAAATCCATCTTTCTGTTTTTCGCAATTTCGTCGAACGCTGATAGTGTAGTCGACTCAGAAACAAAATCCGCTTTGCAGTATGCCGAAATGATGGCAACAGATGTTGGCAGTGAGTATGTTGCACCTTCCGCACGAAGTGCCTTCATTATACCTGAAAGGAGGGCATCACTGCTTGTAGCTTGCGATGCCTCTAGCCGCGGGAATAAATCTTCGGCAAGATTAAATTGTAAGAGCTCAGTTTGATCAGCGGATTGGCAGTTTACAAGATCCGGACTTTTTCCGCCAAACGCAACTTCTTTCTTAATCGCCTGCAACAAATCTTGACCCGTTTGACATGACTCGCTGTAATCCCACACCTGTATAAAATAAGATGGACTTGTTCTATTAAACCCTGCAACAGCGTCAAGTAATGGGTCATTCACTTCGGCAGTTGCATAGTAGAGTTCGATTCGTTCCTCAGGTTCGTCCAATGGCACAAGGCTATAGATTCCATCGCCAATGGCATTCCTTGCAATAAACAAAAATTGGTCATTCCAAACGAGCGGATCGCCCAATGATAAATCATTAATGCCAACATCCGTTAGGCAGAGAACCTGCTCGCTAACACTCGTCTCTATATGCAAGCGAAACAATGTCCAATTATCAATATAATAGAGCAGATTTGGCGTATCACTATTTAACATCCAGATATTCGTACTAGCATTTGGATGTGCGATTTTTTTATCTGTCTCTTGAACAGCTATACTATGCAGCACAGGACCATCGTCGTCGAAAAACAGACCGTATGCGGTCATTCCATCAGAAACTAATTCGAAACAATAGCTCTCAGGTACAACACTTTGCTGAAAACATTTGCTGCTCATATTGAAACAGAGAATTTCTTCGCCAACATTTATATACACCACATTTTCGTTGGAAATAGCAAGACTCCCAATACCAGCTCCACTACAATACTTATCAGGAAGTCGAGTGTTCGAAAGCTGCTCGCCATCCGCCGCAAATGATGCTAGTGAGTAGGTTTCTTCATAGCTCTGTGTATTTAGGTTGAATGCGCCTGTGGCAAGCAAGGCCCAAATGGTTCCATCTCCAGATGCCCCAATATCTTGTACGGTTACTTCCTTGCCGAGTGGATTACCTATCGGAATGCATGAATTTTGGGTTTGTACAGCACACCACAGTTGACCGTCCGCTATGTAGTTCTCATCCACAGAATATCCAGCTCCAATAACACCCTGTGGAGAAAGAGCTATGGATGTAAGAGAAGTCATCGGTGCATACTCCGTGCAATAAGATTCCAGTGCATATTCTAGTTGTGCTGCACCCAGATTAAAGACTTCATGGTATTCCGGCACAGACATCTCTGCTTCTTGGGGTGACGGTATGGGAATGTCCGTTTTTTGACAACCTGAGAATATAACAATGGCCAAAAGCAATGCACCCAATAGGGTAATTCGTGTTTTCATTGTGTAAATATACTACGGCAAGCGCCTGTCAATATCTGGCGTCTGCAAATACAACGCCACCCTCAAGGCATCCCCAAACAGTCCAAATATATCGAGCTTCGTCTTGGTTTACCCACGGAAGTGCTGTGCTTGAAGGAACCGTACGAGTTGTTGTTACAAGGGAAGTATCACGTGTTGTTACAAAATACGAATGACTTGAACTAACTTGTAAATATTCACCCTTGATATATCCGGTATAACCATAAGAGGAATACTGAACTTTGTACCAGTCTCCGCTAGTGCCGACGATTTCAATATGAGAATAGCTTGAAATACTTTCAACAACAGAGTATGACGTCCCCGGGCCGGAACGGATATTTACATCACTTCCGCTGGATGTGACCACCAGTCCCCACCAAGGTGAGCTTGTTGCTGGAGATATTGCTGTGTATGCGTAAGCAGATGGGATCATGCATGCAATTAGGGCCAAAGCGCATAACGCGCCAAGTAGTCTTTTTTTCAGCATTTTTACCTCCAATTTCTCGTTTAAAATGATTGACGAATTACAATGCTATGAATATTAATGGGCCATTGGAATCACCTTCTTTCTAATCAGTACGTTGACCTTAGTATTAGAGCACTTGCTAAATAGTGTTTTCAAAGAACCTTTTGTATAATTAGACAATGATACTGCCTAAATGCAACAATATTTTCTGAAAAATGTCTATTGCAAACGCCAATATAAAAGCTAGTGTATATTGAAAAATGTGTTGCGCATAAGCAAAATACCGGGCAGGATGCTGCCCGGCACTCACGCTGTTACTATAAATAACATCCAATTTTTACATCCAGCGATGGATGGAGCGAATGGGTGCATTTGCTGGAATAGCATTTGCAGAGAGCGATATGCTTATCGTCCCACAATCTTCCCAAAGATCTGCTTTTTCCCCTCGTCGTACCGCTGGATCACGACCATGACGGTATCGCCGGTCTTGAAATCCGAGTCCTCGTAGTGGAACGAATATCGGCACATGACGACCGCGCCGTCGGGGAGGTTACAGAACACGCCGCCAGCGTATTTGCCTGCGATGCTTGCCCTGCGGCGGCAGCCGATGGGGTGACGCAGACTGGCTTCATCGAAGGGGTTCGGAACGCTTTCCTTGACGGAGATCTCCAAACTGCCGGTCTTGCGGTCAAACTGCTTGACCACGCAGGTCAGCTCATCGCCTGGATGATACTGCTCCCGCAGGTCTGGGATGGCGGCGTAGCTCATGTCGCGCTGTGAAAGGTTGACATCGTAGCCATAGCATTCGACAAGGCACCGCCGCGGGCCGACAGCCAACACATGACACGGCACACGGCTGCCCGGCTGGTGGAGCGGCTGCGTGGAGAAGAAATAGCGTCGAGAGGCCAGCGCCAGACGGCGAGAGCCGATAGCGAAGCCCGCTTCACGATCCACATGCGTAATGACAAAATCGATCTGAGCGCCCGGCATGTTCCGCAAAACGAACACCGGGCGTTCTTCATTTTCCGCCCACATTTCCGTCTCGGGAATCAGGATACGCGCGCGGAACGGCACAATGACTGCGCAGTACATCCGCTTTGTTTCTACCTCGCCGGTCTGTGCGCTGCGGATGGTCATGGAATGCGGATCGACGCCGATGATCGTGCCGCGCATGACGCTTCGGCTGCGGAAGGAGGCGTAGATCGTGTTCCACTCCTGCCGTTGCTCCGGAGAAAGATCCTGGTCGAGTGCACGGAAGTCCAGATCGTAGAAGGATTTCTTCTCCGGTTCGCTCGGCTCTGGCGTTTCGTCCGCTGCAATCGGTTCTTCACCGTATGGCTGCACGGGTTCTTCGATTTGTGGCTCTAATGTAGGCTGTTCTGCGGGTAATTCCTCAATCGGCATTTCGGGATTGGGATTCTCAGACTGCAAGACCTCCTCTTGCAGCACTTCGGGTTCGGCTTTCTTTCTGGGCATGTGTAGTTCCTCCTGTAATAATTATTTTCTGGCAAAGAATCGGTGCGTGCCGTTCTCTTGCCGGATCGCAAAAATGACGGGTCTGGTGTATGAAAACGCCTCTGGCTTGATGCTATCAGGCAGCAGAGCAATGATCTTTTCGTCCTGCCGGATCTCGCGCTCCGGTGGTGGATCACTGCCGGACACGATGACAAACTGCTTGAAACTGGGTTCTCCAAGCGAAAAGCGGAGAAGAATATGTTTGTCCACAGCATAAAAACTCTCCGGCTGCGTTGCGGACAGCTCCAGCATCACATCAATGGCTTCTATCTGCTGCGAAACTGCCCGTTCTCCGCAGTGACTGACGATGTTGTCGGAAATTTGCAGCAGTCCGCCCATCTGCATCTGGCGCGTACAGGCATTGGTCACGCGCACAGCATCTTCATGTGAAGAAAAGGCAAACGTCTTTTGCAGCAGCGCGGCAAGCTGCCGCTGCTCCGCGCAGCCAAGCTGTTCCAACACCGTCAGCAGATATTTTTGCTGTTTCGTCAGCAGCATCAGTCTCGCCCCTTTCCCGGCGGCGAACGCAGCGAATTGAGATACGGATCGACCAGCAGGTCACTCTCCGTTTCCGTGATGCAGTTGTAGATGGTTGACATAACATATTTCGTAGAATCCCTGACAGGGACATTCCGGTTCGCGTGCAGTTTGCTCTCCGCTTCTTGCAGGACGAAATAGTTCAGCCGGTGCAGCCGCGAGCGTACCCGGCTCTGCGGCAGAACAGCCTGCCCGATGCGCAGATTGTCTGAGTAGAAAAGCCGCTCGATGGCATTTTCAAAAACACGCGCTACCTCCGGCTCGAAATACGAAAGCTCACAAGCATCCAGAATGCCCGTGAGCTCTTTTTCATCGTCCGCCGGTCCGTCCTCCGAAGGTACGGATGGACTGACATCTGAGAAAGCTGTATCAGGTTGACTAAAATCAGTATTACTTGCGCTCGGATCCTGCGGTTCTGGAACATCAGAATCTGCGGTTCTAAAAGCGGGGATTTCGGGGTTCTGGGGCAACACATCCTGCGGTTCTTCCGCGTCAAGAAACGCAGAATCCGCGGTTCTGGAACCGCAGGTTTCATACTCTTTTGAGGAAAACGGCGCACATTCGTAGTTCGGATCGTCGATGGGCGTGACGCTGGCCAGATAGATCTGATTGGCGTCGCCGCGGCCGCAGCGCTTTTCCCAGATAAGCTGAAGCTCTGCCAGCTTGCGAAAGGCCGCTGTGACGCGCTGCTCACAGATGCGAAGCTCCTTCGCCAGCGCCTTTCGCGGAAAGATCACGAACACCTCACCGGCATCATTCACCCAGCCGTTGCGCCGTGAGAGCTGAAAGCGGTTCAGAAGAAAGGTGTACGTCACTTTCGCGTCCAGACTCATATCCGCGTATCGCGGGTCGGAAAATAACCATCGCGGCATCTGCATATGCCAGACGTTCTGTACGTCCGTCTGCCGCATGAGCCGGAAACTTGGATGCTCGGTCAGCTTGGCTGCTTTCATAGGGGTTCCTCCTATTTCTAAAGTGAAATAATTGCATTGACGGGAAGGAATAATTCGTTTATAATTAAAGCAGAATAAATACTTGGAGGGATGCTATATGATGATTCGTTCTGCAACCGCCCTTCGGAATGACTACGATGGCATGGTGAAACTCTCGACTGAAAAGCAGGAGCCGATCTATCTGACGCGCAACGGTGACGGTGAAATGGTATTCCTGCCGATCGAGCTTTGGGAAAAGCGTCAGGCAGAGTTAGAACTTTTTGCGGAAATGCTGCGCCGGGAGCAAAATAAGCTCGCCGGTGCAAAGACATACTCCGCAAGCGAGCTGCGTGCCGACGTGGAGAACATTCTTCGTGAGAGTTGAGTGGTTAAATGAGGCACGGAATGAGTTCCTGGCCTTCCTGAAATTCTACAAAACCGAAGTCGGTGCGCCTTACGCAAGAAAGTTTGCAGATAAAGTCCTTCATGCCACAGAGCAGCTTGAGGCTTTCCCGGAGATGGGCGTATTGAAATATGATGCATTGATGGGCAAGCACGATTTCAGAGCATTGTTCATCGACCAGTATGTCTGCATCTACAAAATCGAGACTGACGCGGTCTATATCTACCACTTTGCAGATGCCCGAAAGAATTACATATATCACATCTTTGGAATGGAATAGACGACTACATATCCAGGATACTGTCCACCGTACACTCCACCATTCCAATCTCATCATCCTCAGCCAGATCGTAGGCGGGCGTTTGCTCGCGGCGGTCTGGCTGTTTTTCTTTGCCGGACGGTTTTTGGATGGTTGACGCATCTTTCCGAACCGGGGCTTGAGGCCGCTTTTGCGGCACAGCCTCGGCTTCTTTCCTCCGCCATTCCGGGATATAATCAATGACCCGGCAGGTGGTGAGGCCGGCGTAGTCCGGCAGCTCCTCTGGCGTCATTTTGTAGAGGAGCGCGGGCTTGTGACCCTTGAACAGCGCCAGACACTTCTGGTTTTCCAAACGTAAAACTTCATCGGGGTTCATCAGGTCACGCTGTGTATTGCTTCGCGTTTGCGAGTACGGCCGCGTAGATGAATACACCGGCGAAAACAGCGGCATCATCGGCATCTGATTATTGAGAACGGAGATCGTCACCTTGCCGCATTTTTCTGAGATGTACTTTGCCGACGTCAGATCGTTGCAGCCCATATAGAGTGTCTGGTCGAACGTCGCCAGCTGATTTTCCCACTCCTTGCCCGGATACTTTTCCTGCCACTGAGATAAGCTCTGCACGACGATCTGAGCGGACATATTGAAGCCACGGATGCTATTGAGGCTGTCCGCCACGCCGTCCAGATAGCCAATGTTGCAGTATTCATCCAGACAGAAGTTCGTCAGCACGGGCAGCCGTCCACCCGGACATTGCAAACGCGCGAAGTTTGAAAGCTGCGGCAGCGCCAGCGAGAAGAACAGCGAGGACAAAAAGCGGTACGCGCTGTCCTGCGCGGAAATGATGACAAAGTACACACACGGCCGCTTGCCAGGGAGCAGGAGGTCTACATCATGGTTGCGCGTGATCTTGTCTACCAGACGGCTCTGAAAGACCGCCAGACGGTTGCCGAGACCAATGACGATATTTCCCCAGAGGTTTTCTTTCGCTTTCAGGAACAGGCCGTGCGGGTATTTGGCCGGATGCTCCGGCGGCAGGGCTTCGAGCTTGCGGTTGATCTCCTCAATGCTCTCCGTTGCGATCATGCGGTACACATCGCCGAGCCCGCGCTGCTCAATGGGAAGTAGATTCCCGTTTGCATCGCGCAGATTAACGACGTAGTGGATGAGCGCCATCAGGAGGTTCAGCTCCGCCCGGCTCCAGAAGTCGTTGGCTTCTTTCGGTCCTGACGTGTTCTGCACGATTGTGTTGGCCACCGTCTGCACGAGCTGCGGCTGGGTGTCCAGACCGTACAGGCAGTTCCAGCCGTCGGAGTGCTCCATGTCCAGAAAGTTTACCGCTTTCACATAGAAGCCATGCTGCCGGAAATACGGGGAAAGACGTTCAAAAAGCTCACCCTTGGCATCCGTGATGAACGCAGACTCGCCGCGCTTGGCGCAGCCCATGAGGAACGGGATGATGAACCCGCGAGATTTGCCGCTGCCCGGCGCACCGATACAGAGCAGGTTATTATTGTCTCCGGCAACCATCCGATGCGCGGCATAGAGCGCGTAAGCATCCGGGTCATCCGGATGCTTTTTGATTTTGCCGAGGATCATGCCCTCCGTCCTGCCCGCGGGCGACAGCTCCAGAAACTCGCGCATTTCTTTCTCGGTCAAGAAACCGGACGTGCCATGTGTGCCGTCCGGGAGAATGTCAAACCCGCGCGGGTCGTGCGTGTATTTGTAGCCGGAGAACCAGATGTAGCCCTTTTTCGTGATGAGGCAGATGATCAGGATGATCACCAGCGTCGTTACAATTCCAAAGCCGGTGAACACTGCACCCCAATTTTTGAACGGGTTCAGCACCCAGATACTTTTGATTTCTTCATCCGCTTGATGAAAGGTCGATGCGATTCCAAGCCGCAGCGAATTGAGAAACATCCCATAAAAATACCAGCCGACGATCACGGCTGGCACGCGCATGGGCAGCTTGGCTTTGTTTCGGGCAAGCCAGCTTTTGAATCTTGCATCCAGTTTGTCCTCCAGCTTTTCAAGGAGCTTTGAGAGGCGGAACATCCAGAACACTTCCTTCCGATGTGTAAAATGGCAGGTCAGGCGGCGTGTATGGCGCGGTGCTTCCAAGCAGCTCCCGCAATGCCGCATCCGTAATCGTAAAGACACGCGCCTTTCCGGTCTTACGGTAGCGGCGGTTCAGAACGGTTTCTGCCTGTTCGGGCAGCGCTGCCAGTGCAATTTGAGAAAGACCGTCCGAACGGGCTGTTTCTACCGCTGCGTCAATGCGCCGCAGGTTCATATCCGCCGCCATGACGAATGGCACACCCTGATACAGTGCGTCATACATCGCTCGATCCGCGGGCGGCGAAACGTAATGCGACTTCAGGATGATTCTCGCCAGAAGTTCACGGTAATTTGGAACACCCATGATGCGGAGCTGCAAGCAGCCTGTGTCATTGCACGGCAGCAGAAACAGCGGCAGCTTCAGACAATCGTAGACCTCTCGGTAGGTTTGCAGGCGCGTGTTCTGGTCCTTTTGCCCGGCATCCAGTTCAGCAAGAATTTCTTCGTAGCTGGACGCGGCAAAGATCATGGCACGCTGTTTTGCAGGGATTGCCGCCGTATGATTTTGAAAGGCTGTCAGCTCATCCGTCAGCGCGACGCAGCCGATACCAGGGCTGACCCAGTGGATCGCGCACATGAGGTCGCCGGTATGGAGCAGCGCCGCCACGCGGGTGCTGCCCCATGGATTGGAGCCGCGATTGCGGGCAATCATGGGAAGAAACATCGCCTGTTCGCACAGCGCGGAAACATCTGTCGTAAAAACAGGAACGCCCGCCTGATACGCGGTGGTTATCAGCTTTGCTTGACGAATGCGGCGTATGGTATCAGCGGCTTTGTAAGCCGGGGCGACCGCAGCAGGGAGTTTCGGAAAGGCGGTGTCGAGCAGTCGGTTCCCGGCGGCGGTCAGCGTGTAGGCTTGCGCGGGGGAATAGAGCTTTATCAGGCGGAGGATTTCAAGGTTCTGAACTTCTGCTTTGTAGAACGCACTAGTCAGATCTTCTGCCAGCACGAAGCGGCACCAGCGGAGAAAGCGCAGGATATCAAGGTCACGGGTCGTAAAAATCATGGCAGCTCCCGTTTTCCTGCGAGGCACCGAAACTGCGCTTGCGCCGGTTCCGGCGCAACCACAATTTCGGTGCTTCTGCGTGACTTTTGGCTGCTTGACCGATGGGTAGCCGTAGATGCCGGTTTTTCGCCACCCGCCAGACTCTTTAAATTGCAAAAAAGCATAGAATTACAAGCGGTTTGACCCATCGGGTCTGTCCGAGCCTCAGACAAGGCAAAAAGAAGTCGCTGAGCGCAGGGTAACGGATGGCTCCAACGGCCGGTATGCGATCCCTTTTCGATGGAACCGGAAAAATTCTTCCTCCGATTCCGGCAGCACCAGGCTGATATGGCAGACATTCTCCGCGCTGCGGCTGGACATCATGTGGACGGATAGATGGTACTGGTCGTCATCGTCAATGACCAGACCCTTGAGTGCATTGCTCACGGCTTTCCACCCTTTGTTGTCCTGATCGAATACATGCCGCCCGTCCACATCGCTGTGTTCATCGATCACCAAAAGCATCTGCTTGAAATGCAGGCGGAAATTCGTGCGCTGCATATACGCGGTCAAAAGCTGCCGCACAGTATCCGTCAGCCAAGTCGCGGGCATATACCGGCAATGCGGCAGGAGCGTGTCGATCTGCATATGGACCCATCCCGCGCCCGCGATCTCGATGTGCCCGGACGGAAGCTGGAACTCCAGCCCGTCGCGCCGCCCGTATCCGCCAGCGCCCGGCATCTGTGTTTCGCAGAGGGCGCGCAGATAGAGCGTCGCGGATTCAAAGAAATACGCGGTTTCTTCCAGCGTGAGCTGTAATTTCTCACGGCTCATTTTGCCGCCGTCCGCAAGCGCAGTCAGCGTATTGGCTTTCTGCAAAGCCCTGCTGACGACCGACTGGATCTTCTTCATTTCCTTTGCAAAGCGTTCTTCGTTCATAACTACATTTCCTTTCAGTTGTATTTTTAGAAAAAGGCTGTTATACTAGAACCAGAAAAGCACTGGGAGGTGACGCAAATGCCGTACACGATTGAGGAACTGCGGAAAATTATCACACCGATTGCGCAGGCGCATGGACTGCGCAGCGTCAGCCTGTTCGGTTCGTATTCCAAAGGCACGGCGCGCCGTGACAGCGACGTGGATTTAAAAATCGAAAAAGGCAGCGTCATGTCCTTGTTCCAGCTCAGCGGTCTGCGGCTGGATATCGAAGATGCCTTGAGAGTGCCGGTCGATTTTGTCACCAACGATTCCTCTGACCATGAATTTCTGAATATGATTGCGAAAGATGAGGTGCTTTTATATGGGTATCCCGGAAATTAAATCTGTTGTTTCCAGACTCGGGCGGGAATATGGCGCACAGCGAATCTGGCTGTTTGGCTCTTACGCCCGCGGGGATGTGACGCCGACAAGCGACATTGATCTTCGCATTGACAAAGGCCGTATCCGTGGAATTGAGATGGGTGGCTTGCTCCTTGATCTGGAAGACGCGCTGGGTGTGCCGGTCGATTTGATCCCGACTGGCAGCCTGAGTGAGCGATTCCTGTCCAGTATTCAGAAAGACGAGGTACTGCTGTATGAGGCTTGACCGCGACGCCAGTATTCTGGAACACATTGTTTCCTACTGTGAGCAGATTGAGCTGACCGTCGATCGGTTTGGCGACAGCTATGATACCTTCCAGACCGACGCAATTTACCGCAATGCGGCCGCGCTCTGTATTCTTCAAATCGGTGAACTGGTCGGCAAGCTGACAGAAGACTTCCGCGACAGCCACGATGCAATTCCGTGGCGAAAAATCAAAGCCATGCGCAATATCGTCGCGCACAGCTATGGCACTGTTGACTCTGAAATCACTTGGGAGATCATCAAGGATGGTATTCCAGAATTGAAAGCCTACTGTCTGCAAGTCCTTTCAGATGAATGAAGCCGTCTTGCCTTTTGGTCAAACGGTTTCATTTTTTATGTTCCTGTTTAACAAATCTGTTGGGGATGTTGTAATGGCATCGTATTCTTTTTGTGTCGCGTAGAACGCAATCGGCACATGGTTATAGCCGATGCAAAGAAGCCCTTCGCCGCGGCGGAATCTGGTGATCTGACGGACTTCTTCCTCGGATAAATTCAGGACATTTTGAATCAGCCGCGCTTCCTGTTCTTCCATCTGCATGACGATCTTGATGCGGCTGGAATCCAGAATGCCTTTTCCGTATTTGCCGTTATCCAACGAAAACAAATCCTGCATACCCTGTGTGGATGTGATCGCGATACCGCCGAGGCCGCGGATGGTCTTGACCATTTCCTGAATGTACCCTGCCGCCAGCGGATTGGAGTTCGCACCGACCAGCGACCAGAGCTCGTCTGAGATGAGCGCCGAGAGCTGTCCACCGGCACCGGAAATGAGGTCGTTTGCAATGTCCGTCGCCCAGAAGATGCCGGGCAGAAGCAGATCGTCAGGCATACCCGACGTGTCAATGACGATGTATTTGTTATCGAGGTCAATTTCATTTCGGCTGCCCATGGCAGAGGCAGAGCCTGTCACATACCGTGCCAGTACAACGGCAAGGTGCTTCGTGTCCGAGCTGCTTTGCAGCACATCGTACCAGTCGGCAAGCACGGGCATTTCACAGAAGAGCCCGTCCTCATTCAGAACGGAAGCGTTGTCAAACGTGATGCCGTAGCGCCGATAGCACTCAACCAGCGATGTGTCCAGATAGTTCCGGTCTTCATCGCTGAGATCGCGCTTTTGCAGGCTATACCAGATGATAAGCCGCGAAATTTTATCCGCCAGCACGGAATCGTCGCGGGAAGCAAGTCCTTTGAGTCCTGCGTAGGTATCGAGCGATTTTCTGCGGATAGCCATGATATTCGGGCAGTCCGGCGAGGATGGAGACATTCTCAGATACAGACCACCGAGCTGTTCGCAGCGTGGACGAAACTCATGACCCTTCTTCGGGATAATGTAAATGACACGTTTCCCTTGCTGACGTAAACGGCCGCCGACACATTGGAGCGTAAACGTCTTGCCAGCGCCGGACGAGCCGCCGATCCAGATGTTGCCGTTCGTGTATTTATAGTCGTCATAAGGATTCAGAAAGACCGGCGAACGGTTGTACATATTGAGCCCCAGAAAAATGCCGTTCCGGTCGGACAATTCATACGATGCAAATGGGAACGCTGCCGCCACACCGCTTGTAAGTGCGTTGCGGCGGGATTTTCGTTCAATGTCCGGATCGAGATAGAGAATGGGAAGCATGGACAAAAACGCCTGCTCCTGCTTGTATTCGCAGCGCCGGGCGATCATGTCCACGGAAACACAGAGCTTTTCGACTGCCGTGACGCGATGCTCCAGCGTTTCCGGGTCAGATGCCGTGACCTCAATGAGCGTGTGCATATAGTAAAAGTCCTCGCCCTGCCGGTTCATCACGTCCTTTAAGTACATCCCGGAAGAAATGGCGCTGTCCAACTCCTCAAAGTCCTGCCGGGTGTCCGCAACGTCACGCATCCGGCTGCGGTTCATCATGGTCTGCTGCGAAATCTTTGCGAGGATCTTTTCCTTGGATTGCTTGTCAAAGTGGAACGAAATGCTGACGCCCTCGCCGGCCTCGACCAGCGGAGCAAGCCAGCTTGCGCCAACGGTCGTAGAGTAGCCATAGCCTGTGATGTAAAGATAGGCATGAAAAATGCCGTCCACTACGATGTAGTCCCGGCTTTTGGTGTCCACGCTCGTGGGCGAGAGAATGTCCAAGATCGTTGTTGAGCCTGCCTCCAGCTCGCTCAGATCCGGCGTTTCCTCGCCGAACAACAGCCGCTTGAGAAACGGCTGCTTCTTCGGCTGCTCCTCGATGATCTGTTCCTCCTCCGGCGGTAAGCCGGGCGGCGGGGCGGTTTTGTTCTTGCGGTGCTTTTTCAAGTGGATCACACTCCTTGAAATTATTAGGATTTTGGATATAATAGAATCAGAAAGGGGGCGTCTGTATGAGTACATTATCCTTCAAAGCGTTTTGCATTGAATACTATGCCGCGCACATCGGGCGGCCCAGCAACGAGGTTTACGCACTATTTGAACAAACGGGACTTCTGAAACTGCTCGACGAAGATTATGAAGATTTGCACGGCATGAGCATGGAATACCTGATGCAGTTCTTCGACCGATATCTGGAGGGCGCGGCATGATTTTGTATCACGGAAGTACGATGGAGGTTTCGCAGCCGCACATTCTCAAAGCCGAAATCGGTCGTGACTTTGGTTTTGCATTCTATACCACGGATATTCAGCCACAGGCCGAACGCTGGGCCAGACGCCGCGCCATGATCGAGAGCCGCCGTACAAAGACGGAAGTACAGCCCATTGTCAGTGCGTATGAATGGGACGAAGATACCGCAAAGCAGCTTCACTTTTTGCAGTTTGACGGCGCGAGCATGGAATGGCTGGAGTTGGTCGTTACCTGCCGCAGCCAGACAGACTATTCTCACGGCTATGACATTGTCGAGGGCAAAATCGCAAACGACAACGTCGGCGAGACTGTATCCTATGTCATGCAGGGAATCATGCGCAAAGAGGACGCCATTGATCGACTGCGGTTTGAACAAATCAATAATCAAATCGCATTCTGTACGGAAACTGCCTTGCACACGCTTCATTTTCAGAACAGCTATATCTGCGGGAGTGTGAATCCATGAATCACAGCACAACACGCGCAACCATTTTGCCGGAGATCATCCGAAAAATCATGGCGCACGATCATCTGAGCGAAGATGAAGCCTTGAGGGCCTTTTATTCCTCCGCAACCGGTGCGTCCTTTGCTGACGATGAAACCGGACTTTACGGCCAGTCGCCAAACTATGTCTTTGGATTGTATTTAGAAGAAAAGGACGAGGAAAGCAGCCATTAACAGAGTTTTGGAAGCGGCATTTTACTTGAAATTATCAACAGTATTGGTATAATAGAAATAGAATCAGGAAAGGAGTTTGTGCCATGCTGGATATTCAGAAAATCAAAGACGGCGTGCAGCTTGCCGCGCAGGAATACCCGATCAAGAAAGCAGAACTGTTCGGTTCCTATGCCAATGGCACGAACCGCCCGGACAGCGATGTGGATCTCTTGTTGGAGTTTCAATCACCGCGTATTTCTCTGCTCACTCTGAGTGCGATCAAGTACCGACTGGAGGATATTCTGAAAACGGACGTTGATGTGATTCACGGTCCGCTGCCCTCAGACAGCATGATCGTGATCGACAGAAAGGTAGCGTTGTATGAATCGTAGAGACGGAATTATTCTTCAAAAGGTTTTGTCCGAGGTGAACATTGCCGCCGGTATGATGAAGGGGTGTTCCCTGACAGAATTTCTTGATAATGAGATGCTCAAGCGCGCTGTCTGCATGACGGTAATCAACGTCGGTGAGCTGGTAAAGAATCTGACGGAGGAATGCCGCCTGTCGCACCCGGAGGTAGCGTGGAAAGAGATCGCCGGATTCCGGGATATTGCCGCGCACAAATATCAGACGCTGCGCATGGAGGACGTCTATGAAACAGCAGTGACAGACTTCCCAGATTTGCAGCAGAAAATTACAAAGATTCTCGAAAACCTCGAAAAGTGAACATTATCATGGCTTGGGCATTGTGCTCTTTGGGCCACCGCAGGCGGGAAGAATTTCCCGCCATTTTTATATATTGACCCTAAACATGTGCACTGACCTTGAAAAGCGCCTGTTATGACCTTAAAAACATGCGCTGACCTTAAAAGCGCGTGTTGTGACCTTAAATGGCCGCTCATTGACCCTAAACTTTTTCCCAGTGACCTCATTTCAAAAAATTCATTCTCCATACACCCCATGCACCTCCGTTGTCATATCAAACACCCCCTCCGGCAGCTTGACGCGCAGGCTGGTGCCTTTGTTGATCAGCTCATACAGGAGCTTCAGCACGAAATCGTCTGTGTAGCGTGGCTCTAAGACCTCCAATTCGCAGATATCCAGATACCGCCGGGCGGTGTCCGCTTCTTCGTTCAGACGCTGAATGATGCCTTTGACGGTGTTGCGTTTGGCGCGCATCTTGGCTTCGTACTGGAACACGAGAAAGAAGCGATGCCGGATGGACTCGCTGGCGATACCGAGACCGATCTTTTCAATATTGTCCTCGATCTCCGCGCGGCAGTTTTCGCTCTCCTCGGTTTTCTGGAACTGCCGCATCTGTTCCACATACTCGCTCGTGTCCGGCGGAAGTGTGCGTACCTCGCAGCTCATGCTGTCCGGCGCGATTTTCAGATATGCGGCGTAGGATGTAATGATATTCTGCTGATCGGACGGGGATTTCAGATAGAAGTTGACGGGCAGCACCTCAAGAATTTTGATGAACCGGTTGTCCTTCGTGATGACCACGCCGCCGATGATATTCTTGACCGGCAGCCACGCCTGAATGCTGTCACGATAGGTCGCGCCGCCGTGACTGGATGGCGCAGCCGTGCCGAAAATGGCGTCCTTCATGCTCATAGACGCACCTCCCCGCGGTAAAAGATCATGCGCCGGTGCTTGCGCCACTGCATCCACGCCTTAAGCCATCTGGTGAGGCTGTCGCCGCCGATGCCAATGAGCGCGAAACCGCCCACGGGAACGAGAATCATCAGCGTGGCGATGATCTTCGGCATAAGTGTCAGCGGCAGCAGCGCCAGACAGAGAAAGAGGATAGGAATGCACAGCAGCACGGTTTCGACCGCATTGCGGATCTCAAACACGCCGAACAGCTTGCCCGCGTCCGTAAAATTTACGGGGATATGATAGGTTTCATAGCTCATATTCGTATTCTCCCACGCGCTCCATCAGACTGTTTTTGCAAGCAATATATTCTTGATGCAGCGTATCAAGTTTTTCTCCGCGCTGGGCGATGATTGCTTCAAAGCCGCTTTGGATTTTCTGTACAGTCTCCGCCGACGGCTTGTTTTCGCTCAGTTCCAGCTCGCTGATGCGCTGCGCGGATACGCCGCAGGCCCGGCCAAGCTCGACCATGCTGACATGGTGCCGCAGGCGGAGAATGCGGAATTTTCTGACCTTCATAGGCCCCTCCTTTATTCGTCATATTGTATGTACGAGATCTTGCACCAGCCCTGCCAGCCGCGCCCCTCAACCTTTGTGCGCACCACGCCGTACTGGGTTCCCATCGCCTCAATGGCATAGCCATTCCCGACATAGACGCCCCAGTGTCCCTGCTTCCAAAGACCAAGTCCAACGATATCGGGCATCGTGTCCATGCCGCCGTACTCGGTGCCGTTTTCCTTGGCAGACGCATACATCTGGTCGGCATTGTAGTCCGGCATCCCGTTTGTGTTGTAGTCAATGGTCAGCGTATCAGGGTTCAGCCATCCATAACCCTTCAGCAAGCCAACACAGTCTGTTGTACGCCTGCCGAGCCAGTGTTCGCGGATAAACGCCTCCGATGCGCCGATGTCCGGATACTGCTCCAGCTTGTATTGGAGCATGGATTCCGTCAGGACATTCCCGAACGTGCCCCACACATAGCCCCAGCCATGCTCCCACGCCTGTATCGCATAGGCGGCGAGATCATGGTTGTTTTTTGTGCGCGGATTTGTAAAGCCAGAGATGTCGATGGTATTGTCGGCGCTGCCGCCGCTCTCCGCGCCGCCTCCGCCACCACTGCCGCCAGGGGAGGATTCTGCCGGGCCGGTATAGCCGGTATCGCCCGCATAGCTGGGCTTATAGGCTTCAAATTTGTCTTTGTATTTGTTGAGCGCGTCGCTCTCATAGATCGTCTCATAAATGGCCCCGGCCCATGTTCTGGCATCCTCGTCGAAATCCAGATCCCGCATCAGTGCATCGGGGTCCAGCGGCAAAAAGGTGATTTTCAATGTGGTTGTGCCGCGCTGCGTTTTCAGGCTGGCCGTATGCCGGAGACTTCGGATCAGAAGGGCTTGAATCTCCTCGGGCCGCATCTCGCCGAGATCTTGTTTGTGCGCGACGGAGTTGATGGCGATGTACCAGCAAAGATCTTCCTCGTCAAATTTGCTGTCAACATGGATCTCATCCACATCGATCCCGCGGTTCTGGTATTCCGCTGCAAGGCCGGTAACGATCGCGTCCATCTGCGTTTTTTCGAAGTCTTCCAAGGACAGATATGCGCCGCCGATGGAAAGCGCCTGCTCCCGCATGGTGATCTGCGAGTCCTTTTCGGACGTTTCGTAGCCGAAAAACATATTTGGCATCGCGGAGATCACAAACATGGGTATCACGATGATGGCAATGAGAACGCCGACGGCAAACTTGATGATCGTTGGCAAGAGCTCCTTCGCAGCGGCGGCAGCCGCGCCGTGAAGCCCTCCTGCGATCGCCGCCCGCACGATGTTGACAGCTGCCTTGACCACGCGCGCCGCATTCGCCATGACCTCCGCAGCGGAGCGGCGGTTCCGATCATTCATCCGATGCCACCTCCTGGTTGCTCTCCTGCGGGCGCTTTGTTGTCTTCTGTGAGGCTTCATGCAGATCGAGATGCGACGGAATGGATTCCGGGGTTCTGCCGGTCAGCGGAACAAACGGCTTCTTGACCGCCTTTTCCGCAGCGGGCTTCTGCACCGCCGATGCTGCTTCCGTGTTGATCCCAACTGCCGTGGGCGCAATTCCTGCGGCACCGGGGCGATGGTAGAGCGTCTGCTCCTTCTTCTGCGGCTCCGGCTGTGCGCCGGCCTTGCGTTCCTGCGGTACCGGACGCTTGGCAGAGGATTCTGCTGCAGGGCTTCTTTGCGGCCCGCGCGATTCCTGCGATACCGGAGCCGACGCAGTCATGCTGCCCATAGCAGACGGGGTCGCCGGTTTCCTGCTCTGCCGTTCGGAAGAAGCGGCGGAAACAGGAGAAGCTTGTGTGCCAGTCTGCGGTATCGGCTTTTCTGCGCTGCCGCTTTGCGCGGGAATTGGGCGTTGCGAAGCGTGCTGTTCTGCCGGACGTGCCGCATCAGGCCGCGCGGTCGAGCGCGGGGGCGTACCAGCTTCGCGGTTGGAAGACGACGCTGCCGGAGATACCGGCATTGTGGGTGTAGGATGCTCCCGATTTGTAGAGCGGCCATCCATGCGGGTTCCGCTGGACGGCTGCGCCGCACTGTTGGATTGCTGGGCAGCAACATGATTCTGCTGCGTGATCTGGGTGTTTCCATTCGTGGAAACGCGTGTCGTCTGCTGCACGGGCTGGGTATAACGCCCGCCGATGGACGTGCGCTGCGTTCCTGCCGTACCGGGGACTGGCGTATTCTGCGGGCCGCCTGATTGCTGCGGCCGCGTACCAGTTCCTGCGGTATCGCGGGCCGGTGCGGAACGGGAAACATCTGCCGAATTGGAAGCTGGCTGTTTTCCTGCCGTACCGTTTGGCGCAGATGTTGGTTGTACGCCGATGTGCGGCGCGGACGGATTTCCTGCCATACCGGATCGCGGAGAGGTAGGAGAAGTCGGATGTTCCGCCGCTGGCTGCGCGCCTGCCAAATTCGGAGTCTGCACAAAGGTGCTGCGCTGCTGCGCGGATTCGCTCCGTACCGTCTGTCCCTGTGCGTTGCTGTTGTGATACGATTTTCCTGCCGCACCGGCCGGCTGATTGGTGCTGCGCAGCGGATTCGATGCTGCTGCTTTTCCTGCCGCGCCGGGCGAAACAGTCCCACCGCGATTCTGCACCGACGCGCTGCTGCGCGGGTTGGATTCCGACTGGGAATGTACGGCCTGTTCCTGCTGCGTATTCTGCGTGACCGAGCCGTCCGTGCCGGGCTGCACAGTTCCTGCGTGATGATACGGTGCGCCTGGCGTTGTTTTTCCTGCCGGGGGTGCTGCATGGTTCTTTGGCGCTGCCACATGACCCGGCGCACGTCTGGTGCCAGGCGGCACAGATGTCTTTCGCGTGGAGTTGGGCTGTTTGCAATTTGCTGGCGGTACTGCTTGAGAAAAAGCGCCTGCCATCTTTTCAGTGGCAGTCTGTGCAGTATCCGTCTGTGCCGAAGCAGTCTGCGCGGAAACAGTTTCTTGACCGGATACGGGATTCGTGCTGCTTTGCTGCGCAGACGTGCTGCGATGATACCCGTTTGCATACGAGGGCGCATTGACATTGGAAGTGCTGCCAGCACCGCCAGTGCGCGGCCCGGTCGGTGTACTTTGCTTTGGGTTTCCGCTGCCGCCGCGCGGCTGACCACTATTTTTGCCGATGGTATGCGCCGCATTGGACACCAGCGAACGCACGACCATCATCGTCATTGCGCCAGGGAAGCCGCGGCCTAATGGATCGCCTGTCATGGCAGGATTCAGGCCGATGCGCGCAAGGATGCTGTCCGCTTTTTCGCTACCTTGACGATGGTAACGACCAGTACCATCCATGGCAGCACGTCAAGGCCGCTCGGATAGTACGACAGCACAGAGAGGAGCATTTTGACGAACATCACGTTCGTCGCCATGAGCAAACACATGGAGCCGAACATCCGGCACCAGCCATTAAAAATGTCCGACGTATTCCGGCTTCCGCCCATACCAAAGGCCAGCGGCGAGGTGATCGTCAGCACGGCGAGGATAAAATACCGCTCTGCCATTTCCATAATGAGCTTGAACGTCTGGAACATAACAATGATGCCGCAGATCACAACGAGCAGCCACGCCCCGGCCATTCCTGCAAATGATGCCTCATCCGCAAATGTAATGTCCACAGCGTCTGGCATTTGCAGAAGCTCGATGACGGCCGAGGTCATGTTCAGCCCCAGTTCACAGATCTGCGGACTTGCCACCAGCAGAAACGAAAAGGCAAACGTCCGTGTAAAAAGCAGCTTCGGGTCCTCAGCATCGAAACCAAGACCCGCCGCCATGCCGCGCGTGGCCTGAAAGACGAGGTTGCCGATAAGCAGCGCCCAACCGACGCCCAGCATGATCTGACGGATGGTATCTATGATGGGAATGTGCTCCCGCAAATACGCAAAATCCAGACTCATGAGGTCAAACAGCACGGACGCAAAATACTCCCAGCATTCCAGAACCAGACCGTAGAGCCATTCCACAAATCCCTGAAAGAGAAGTTCCAGCAAGTGCTGTCACCTCCATTTTCTTATGATGTTTGACTCAGCTCTCAATGGTAGCCAGTCCGCTGAACAGCGGCGCAACATAGGCGATGAACGCGCCGATGCCATTGATGACCGCCCACGCAATCCAGATGCGGCGCAGCCAGTCCCACGCCTGATCCACCTTATGCTGATTATTGGAGAGCTTCGCGCCGACGACCGCGACGGCGGACATCAGACCGGCTAACACTGTGCTGATGCCTGCGATCTTGTTGTAAACATCTATGATGATGCGATTTGCCGCCGTCCACATATCCTCGACGGCAAGCGCCTGTACGCAAAACAGACTGGCACACAGCAAAAGCAGCAGGCAGAGTGTATAAAAACGATATAGCTTTTTCATTGATTCCTCCAGATATGATCCCGGAATGGTTATGCCATTCCGGGATCGATGCTTATTCCTTCCATTCGACGACAAAGACAATGCTCAGCACATCCTGCTCCGTGACCGGCTGTGAAACTGCCGACACAACAGCATCATAGTCAATGGGCAGTTTGCTATTCTCGGCAATCTGCCACGGTGCGCTCAGCGAGAATGT
>ERZ772880.562-NODE-562-length-34705-cov-5.349697_pt1 | contig 34705 bp, 32 predicted proteins | sample MGYA00580577_ERZ772880 | MGnify/ENA primary metagenome ERZ772880 (study PRJEB29015, sample SAMEA2737705) | human gut metagenome | biome: human gut; feature: human-associated habitat; material: faeces | place: China | collected 2012 ... | reverse complement strand
CAGACCACAGGTCAATCTCTTAACCTGTGGTCTGTTGCTATTTGATATTCAGTTGGTAAAATGATTACCACTCGCCCTGGGGGAGAAGATGTTGATGCGAGCGAAGAGCTTCTTTGGCTGCTTTCAGCACATCCAGCAGAACATAGGTTTCATACGGAGAGCAGTTTGCGAAGATCCTTTGTGCTTCGATGTTGGACATCTCCGTCACACTGGTGAGTTGCCTGCTCAGGAGCGTATCAATCGACACCTCCAGTGCATTTGCGATACTGACAAAGGTTTCGAGACTCATGACTTTTGTTCCGCATTCAAGGTAGCTGATGTAACCGGCGGACTTGTCGATCATAGCAGACAGCACTGCCTGAGAGATGTGCTTGCTCTTTCTGATTTTCTGGATTCTTTGGCCAAGGACAATGTAATTGAGTTGCATAAGGATACCTCCTAAAAATTTTGGCAACCCAATTATATTGAAATCGCTATTTTATAGCGGAGCGATTATATAAAACCAATCTTCGCATGATATATACTAACTTAAATTATAGTTAGCAGATTATATCCGGCAAGGAGGAGGTGAGCTGATCATGTATGAACAATCGGATTTGGCGCTGATCGGCTCACGCATCAAGGCGGTTCGAACCGGTAAAGGAATGAGTCAGGCAGATTTGGCGGTCAAGGCATCTGTGTCACTGCCGTTGATCAGCAACATCGAACGCGGAAAAACGAGAATGCAGCTTAAGACTTTCGTTAAAGTATCGAAAGGCAAAGGGGTATCTGCTCTCGTCTACCAGTCTGCATATTTTCGTATTAACAAACGCCTGCAATCTAAACTGTGTTTATTGCCAGGCACGGGATCATGAGCATGTCCACGTTGAAAAAATGTCGTTTGAAACGGCTGAAAAAGCTGTTATGACTGCACTGCAATCACCAGAGCATTATCTGAACTTTGAGTTTCAGGGCGGCGAACCGCTGCTGAATTATCCGGTGATTAGGCATATTGTTGAATACGCTGAGAAGAATAAGCAAGCCCATTCAATCCAGTATTCGGTTGTCACGAATCTGACGCTGTTGTCTGACGAGATGCTCGAATTTTTTGAGCAATATGATGTGCGGATTTCCACATCCCTTGATGGTAATTCAGAATTGCACAATGCTAATCGCTCAGATAGGCTTGGCGTCGGCTCCTTCGAAAATGTCGTTGCAGCTATTAAGAAAATTCAGGCAAGAAACCTTCCAATTGGAGCGATTCAAACGACAACACGGCAAAGTCTTTTAAAATCGAAGCAGATTATTGACACATATCGAGAGCTTGGTTTTCAAAGTGTCTTCATCCGTCCTTTGACAAAACTAGGAACGGCGATTCCTAATTGGAATGAAATCGGCTATAGTGCGTCCGAGTTTGTACAGTTCTATCGAGAATGCCTATCCTACATTTTGGAGCTCAACAAGCAGGGAAAACCTTTTTCTGAAGGTCATGCTGGAATATTCCTCTCTAAGATTTTAAGTGGTCAAGCACAAAACTATATGGAACTGCGCTCACCATGCGGAGCTGCAATTGGACAAGCAGCCTACTATTTTAACGGAGATGTTTATACCTGTGACGAGGGCCGCATGATTGCTGAAATGGGCGATTCGGCATTTAAGCTTGGCAATGTTTATAAAAACTCTTATGATGAGATGATGTCGTCGCCTGTTTGCAAAACCGTATGTGCTGCTTCTGTATTGGAATCATTGCCAGAGTGTACCGATTGTGTGTACCAACCGTATTGTGGAACATGCCCGGCTCTAAACTATGCGAGCGAGCACAACGTATTCAAACGCGATGCTAGAGGATACCGTTGTCAAATCTATAGAGGTATGCTTGATGCAATCTTTGCGATTCTTTTCCGCAATGACCCCAAAGATATTGAAATTCTTCAGACATGGTAGTGAAAAAGCAGTTACTACGACCGCGCTTTTCTTTGCGCTGCTTTGTAATATTCGCACCATCTGCTCATATCGCCGGGTGCTGCGTCATCTGCACGAGAATGTGCTCACCGCAGCCGATCTGAGCTGTATTCAGAACGCGCTGACGTTTCTGTCGCCGCTCTGTCGGGACACTCGCGAAGCCCACGAGGATATGATGGGCGTGCCATTAAAAACCGATGCTCTGCTGAGAGCCGGTAGATAAACGACCACCCGCTGCACTGGCAGCGGGTGGTTTGCTATGATTAGCTCGCAATGGGCTTCGAGCCAAGCCAGTCAGGTGGCAGGTAGACTGCCGCCAGCGCGTGCACAGTATCAAACAGTCTGTAACGGTCTGCCCATCGCCGAGGTTAAGTGCTGTTTCGAACATATCCCACACAAACTGCATGACTCTCGTGAACATGTCAGGAGCATGGTGCCGTGTACCCATGGTCTCTCGCGGTCCAGCGTCGCCAACGTGCCGCGTTTGCTCCTGCTGTGCGCGTTCTTGCCTGCGCGCCGTTTCGTCGCCTGGAATGCCCTACGCCTTGCCGACGACGGCGATGCTTTGGATGCAGTCATCGACAAGCTCGTTGTTCCCGTTCTTCCGCAGTTGCGCGATGGCCTCGTTCGCCAACTGTTCCTGCAGCGCTTTTGCATTTTCAATTGTCATCTTGAATCCTCCTAGTGTATTTTGGGCTTTGCCCGTGTCAACACAATGGCACATACACTCGGAATGTCCATCCAGCAACACCAACAAAAAAACCTGCTCAAATTCTACGTTTTGCCGAGAGTAAAAAAGAGCCGCTTCCCCGAAAAATTCCCGGAAAAGCGGCCCAAAATCGCGTGCGTAAAGGTTCAAGTCCACTGATTTTGCCAAAACCCTTTTTGATATCTTTTTTTCCGACTTCAAAAATTGGGCGCAAAAAAACCCGGAAGTCGTTGAAACTTCTGGGCTTTTCGCAGCGGCATCTATTTGGGTGCAGCTTGATGGTGGACAGTACAGGACTCGAACCTGTGACCCCATGCACGTCAAGAGCCATCCGTTCGTATTTTTCTGTATTTTAATTATAATATGCACATATTTTAGATGAAGAAGTTCTGCATTTACAGGAATTTTTCTATTGCGTCCATCACGTTTTTGCCCAGTCTGGGTCACGGTTTGGGTCAGGCGAAAATCACCCCACGTCCAGCATAGCGAATCCCCTCCTTCAGCACGTTCTGATAGAACGGCAGGAAATCCGCATACCGCCGGAACTGTGCCAGTGGCACAACGTGGACAGAAACCGTCACATCGCAGTCAAGGCTGAGCGCGCTTGCTACTCCAGAAACTGCACGCTGTTGCGACGCAATCTGTTCCTGCGTCAAATCTGCGGTCAGGAGAATGTCAATATCCGACTCCGCGGTAAAATCGCCGCGGGCATAGGATCCGTACAAAATTGCATCGTGGATGCTGTGCCCTAGAATTGGATCACAGGCGTGATAGACGATCTTCAAAATCTCAAACGCTTGATTGCGCGTACACATATTGACACCTCCCCTTCTGAACTTCTTATTTGCAGTATACCCCAAAGTGCGCTGGAATGCAAATCTGCTACAAAGCCCGGCTTGCTGATTTGAATTTTATATATTGCCCATTGAATTTTCAATAATCGAATTATTTATTCGATTTTATTATTTTGTATTGCAATTTTCTGAAAAGGTGGTTATACTGAGTACTGAGGTGGTATCTGTGAATGAAACTCCTGTTATCCGAATCCAACGGGCAAGCATTCGGAATTTTAGAAATGTTGAATCCGGCGAAATCCGCTTTCCCTGCAATTATAGCGAGGATATTTTTGCGCCGAAAGCTGATGTCCTCGGCATTTATGGTCAGAACGGCTCCGGCAAAACAACATTTATTGATGCACTGGAAATCCTGAAAACGCTGCTGTCCGGGCAAAAGGTCGGAGCAGAACTGTCAGACTGCATTTCCTACGGACAAGAGAAAGCCGAACTGCAATTTGAGTTCAGCATCCTCAAGCTGAATGAGGGCAATGTAGTATATAAGCGGCGTCTCATCTATTCTGCTGTTTTAAGTAAAGATGCCATTGATGAAACCGTCAAGTGCGCCACAACCAGAACTGATTCAGCAAAAACAGCTTGGATGAAACCGATCTTTGCGTGCATGCACCAGTCAGAGGACGCTGTGTTCTCACCACAAGTTCGGCTGGAATCGTTATTCGGTTCGAAGCAAAATGCAAAAATGAACGAGCTTCGTGTTATAAAATTACTGTGCCAAAAGGAGCATCGGTCCTTTCTTTTCTCCCCAGAGTTCCTGAAAATGCTTCATGATGTAGCGCAGGAACATGACGATAAAGTTGAACCGCTGTTCGAACTGTCCAACTTTACAAACACATCATTCTTTGTCATCTTGAACCGAAATAACGGGCTGATCTCGCTGGATGCAGCAATTCCTGTTAATTTCAGGACAGAAACGGCTGGCGGTACGTTTGCACTGCCGATTGATCAGCCAGTTACAATCCCAAACCGCTATTTGGAAATCATACAACAGGTCATAGCAACTATCAGCACTGTTCTCTGTGAAATTGTTCCCGGTGCACAACTGTCACTTGTGGAGCTCGGTACGGAGTTGATGGAAAATGGCGAGCAAGGCACAAAAATCCAGTTGGCAAGGGAGCTTTCCTGCGCCAATGGTAAACTGCATCTCCTACCTTTAAAATATGAATCTGAGGGCATTAAAAAAATCATCTCCGTTCTGCATTTGTTGATTGCTGCATATAATAGCCCGTCCATCACACTCGCGATTGACGAGCTGGACTCCGGTATCTACGAGTATCTGCTGGGAGAATTGCTGCGAATCATGCAAAAATCCGGCAAGGGGCAGTTGATTTTCACCTCGCATAATCTCTATCCGCTGGAAACATTGGAAAGCGATTCTATCGTCTTTACAACGACGAACCCAAGCGCTCGATATACTCGCATCAAAAGCGTGCGGGCAACAAATAATCTGCGCTCCATGTATCTGCGTGAAGTCATCCTTGGAAGCGATGATGATGCATCTCTCTACGAAGAAACTAATGTGTCCGAAATCGCGCACGCAATGAGAGTAGTCGGCAAGCGTATGGAGAGCCTTTCTTTGTCGGGGGACGCATCCTCGGAGGTGTCCAATGGCTAAAAAGAAGGTTATGCTCTTTATCGTAGAGGGGCCAACAGATGAAACCAGCCTTTCTACGGTTTTGAACCGTATCTTTTCCTCCTCAACGGTAAAATTTCAGGTCGTTCACGGTGACATCCTGACCCGCGATTTCACTTCTTCGGATAAGATCGTGGCTGCCGTTTGGGCGCAGGTCAAGGAGTTTATGGGCAGTATCTACAGAAAGAGCGATATTTGCCGAATTGTTCATCTCACCGATATGGACGGTGTATTCATCCCTGATGATGCTGTTGTCGAAAATGATACGGCGGAAACTGATACTCCACCATACTATACAGAAACGCAAATTCAAACGCCAAATCGCGCCGGGATTCTTGACCGCAACCAGCGCAAACGGAACAATATCGACCGACTTTCTGCCTGCCCCAAAGTCGCGGGCATTCCATATAGCATGTACTATTTCTCTTTGAATTTGGAGCATATTCTTCATGGGAGAACAAACCTTTCCGACTGGGAAAAGATTCGGTGTGCCGAGGAGTTTGACTTGAAGTACGGCGATGACCCAGACGGATTTACGCTGTTTATGAAGGAATCTTCGTTCTCTGTATGCGATGATTATCGCAGTTCGTGGGCATTTATCAAAACAGAATTGCATTCTTTGGAGCGGTACAGCAATTTCGGCATCGAACTGCCGCCCTTAAAAACCGCAACGCTCCAACCCAATCAATGATTTTTATAGCAAATACCGCACATTTGAAATGCACTGCTCGAATCCCGTATTACCTGTGTCATAAGCACAATGATTTCCGGGATCTGCGCAGTGCATCTTCTCTTCATGGGATTGCTGTCAGAACAAAGAATCAAGGATTCAATGTCCGATTGTCGCCCCAAGCGGAGCAGAAATGCAAGTCGGCGTGAAAGCACTAAATTCCGAAATATTTTTCAAAAAATTGCGCAAGCCGCTGGATGATCGTTTTCTTCTTTTCCATGCGGTTGCCGCCGCCGAAGCGGGAGACGGGCGGGAGGATCTGGTCAATATCCGTGCCGGTCGTTTTGAGCGCGCCGTCGCGGAAGGCGTTGGCAACAAAGCGCTGCGCTTCGGCGGACTTCAGCTTTTCCTCTGCAATGATTTGTTCCAGCTCCTGCTGTTTTTGCTGCTGCACATAACTCTGCCAATCGCGGTCAACATCTGTTGCGGTATTGACCGTACTAATAAAGCCGTGGATCAGATCTTTCTTGCTGCGCAGCTGGATGCTGGAATCAATCGCCCGGTCGATGGTTCCGAGGATGCTTTTGTCCTTGCAGTTCGATTCATGGTACTTCATGACCAGCATCAAAATGTAGTCGATGTTGATCTCCACCTGCCGGATGAGTTCAATTTCGAAGGTAATATCATCGTTGATGTTTTCTTTGTCCCCATCCGTTTTCGGGCGGTATTCCTGATAAAGGTCGAGATAGACGCTCTGATAATCCTGAAAATCCCGCTCCGGCAGGATTTCATTGCCAGCAAACTGGTCAAATGCGCTTAAGATATTTTTAAGCCGCAGGATATTGCCATAGAGCTTGATGAAATCCTTTTGCTTCTGCTCGCCAGTGATCGGCTGGCCGAGCGGAAACTCGCCTGATAGCTCGTCGATCAAATCGCGGTACCAACGGTGATGTTTTACAACACAGAAAAAAGAAAAGATGGGCAGCATCCGTAAGTGATTACAGATGCTGCCCGTTGAAATTATGCTTTTATCCCCTTTCTGACAGAATGAAGGAATCAAATTTCCTGATCCTGTTTGTGGGATGTGCGCTGCTGCGCCTGTTCAAAATTCTTGCGGGCAGAGTCCACATATGATTTGATTTTCCAAAGCTGCTGGGAATCCTCCCGGATGGATTTGAACTGGGCATAGGTTTCGGCATGCTCCTGTTCCAATCTGGCATCCGTAATTTTCGGAATGAAAAATCATGGATACCCGTCGCTTTATGATCTTCATATTAAAATTTCCATCCTCACGAATGTAAGTCAGTATGAAAATACGGATATTTTTCCCATTTTTTGAGCTGCACAGCTGGGACTAAAGACTCGCTGTCCAGCCGAAACAAAACTGTTCAGAGGTTCCCCGATACACGGTATCAATCTGATAAAAGTGTTATAGCAACTGCGCCAGAAGCGCGTCCGGCATTACGCCGGAGAAGCCTGGGATGGTCAGCTCTGCCGACGGGAGCAGCCGGGCCGTTCCGATGCCGATGGCTTTCATTCCGCCCCGGTGGGCGGCCTCGATACCTGCGGCTGAGTCCTCGAAAACCAGGCACTGCTCAGGCGGGAGTCCCAGAGCCTCCGCTCCTTTGAGGAACACCTCCGGGTTGGGCTTGCCGTTTACAATTTTCCTGCCGTCGATGACGGCGTCAAAAAACGCCGTAATTTCCAGCTTTTTCAGGACAAACTCCGCATTTTTGCTGACACTGCCAAGAGCTATCCTGTATCCCTCGGCCCGGGCAACGCGTAAGAATTCCGACACGCCCGGCAGCAGCGCCGCCGGGGTCAAAGTGCTGATCATCTCCCGGTAGCGGTCATTTTTCCGGGTGCACAGCCTCTCTTTTTCGGATTCCGAAAGGGAGCGGTTTCCCTTTTTCAGCAGAATTTCCAGGCACTGTGCCCGGCTGATGCCCAGAAAGGCCTCGTAGTCTGCCGGAGTGAAGGGAATTTCCAATTCTTCGGCAAGCTCCTGCCACGCCCGGGCGTGGAGGGGGTTCGTATTCACCAGAACTCCGTCCAGATCGAATAACAGTCCCCGGATCATAGCAGCTTCAGGGTGCCGGAGGTGATGCGCCGACCGCTTGACCGGTCAAAGAGCATCACGCTGCTGCCGGTGATATCCAGCAGGTGTTTGCTTCCGATGGTAAACAGGGTGCTGCCGAAGACCACGCCGGTGAGCAAATACTCTCCGATGCGCACCTTGACGGTGGATTCCATGCCGGTGGGCATGGCACCGTAAATCTCGCACTCCACATTTCCACCGCCGGTGATGGACAGGAACTCCGGGCGGATGCCCAGCACCAGATCCTCGTTGGTGAGCATCGGCTCCTCGTGGATGCCGTCGTCCTCGTCGTTGACTCTGGCGATGTGGTAGCGGAAGGTCTCGTCCTTGTTGCTCTTTTCCACGTAGCCGCTCTCTCCCGCACGGGCCTTCAGAGCCTGCGCCTGGGCTTCCAGCTCCTCGTCCCGCCGGTGGAGCCACTGGGGCAGCTGCAATGGCTGCTCGGGGGTGAAAACTGCCTTGTGTCCGTCCAGCAGCGTCAGCTCAATGCTGCCCTCAGGCCCCTGCCAGCCCTTGGCCTCCACAAAGTTGATGGAGGGGTTGCCCACGAAGTCTGCCGCAAAAAGATTGGCAGGGTGATTGTAAACTTCCAGCGGCGCGGCATACTGCTGAAGGACACCGTTGTTCATCAGGCAGATCTGCGTTGCCAGCGTCATGGCCTCCATTTGGTCGTGGGTGACGTATACGAAGGTGGAGCCGGTCTCCACATGGAGCCGCTGCAATTCATAGCGCATTTCCAGACGCAGTTTGGCATCCAGATTGGAAAGCGGCTCGTCCATGAACAGCACGCTGGGCTCGGGAGCCAGCGTCCGGGCGATGGCCACACGCTGCTGCTGACCGCCGGACAGCTCCGCGGGATAGCGGTCCATGAACATACTGATTTTGACGATGCGGGACACCCGGCGCACGGACAGGTCGATCTCTTCTTTGGTCAGCTTGCGCACAGCAGTTTCCACCTTGCCGTCCTTGAGAAGCTCAAAGTTCTCGTTGAAGGGCTGAGCCTTTCGAGCGGCCTCCACCTTTTCTTCCAGAGCCTTTACCTCGGCGGACACGTCCTTACCCTGCTCCAAATGATAGCCGAACAGCTTTTGGGCAGTGTACTGGGAGATGGTGTAGGTATCGATCAGCTTGATGATGGCCTTCTTTTCGTCCAGCTTGCCGTTTTTATCCCGGCATTCCTCAAGAGTCTTTACCACATCCTGAGGATTTTTGAGGATCTGTGCCAGACGGGCGGCGTTTTTCGCCTCAAAGCTGATCTTCGGCATTTCCTCCTTGATGTTTGACAGGCCGAAGGAAATATTCTGGTAGACGGTCATGTTGGGCCACAGGGCATAGTTCTGGAAGAGGAAGCCCACCTTCCGCTTGTTGGCGGGGATGTTGATGCCCAGCTCACTGTCGAATACCACCGTGTCGCCGATGGTGATGCGTCCGCTAGTGGGGGTCTCCAGTCCCGCGATCATCCGCAGGGTGGTGGTCTTGCCGCAGCCGGAGGGGCCCAGCAGGGTGACAAACGCGTTATTTTCAATGACCAGATTCAGGTCGTCCACACCATAGAACTTGCCCCAGCGCTTGGTGATATGCTCTAATCTGATTTCAGGCATGATTTAACCTCCGATTCCTTTATCCAGGCTTGCGCCGGTGACTTTGTTGACGAGGGTGTTGCAGACCAGAATGGTCACGATCAGGATCAGGTTGATGCCGCTGGAGAAGGCATACAGGCCCATTTCATCGAAGTAATCCAGCGTGGTGGACAGGATGAAGCCCTGCACGCACAGCAGCATGAACAGCGACAGCTCACGCAGGCACGTCATGAACGGCAGCAGGAAACCGGAAATGATCGAGGATTTCTGGATGGGGATGATGATGTGGGTCATGCGCTTGATCCAGGGAATATCCTGAATGATGGCCGCTTCTTCGATCTCGCCCGACAGCTGGAGCATGGAATTGAGGCTGCTGCGGCTGGCAAACGGGATGTATTTGACCGTGCCGACGATAATGAGCAGCGTGTAGGTATTGAACAGGTTCAGCTTTTCCGTCGAGAACAGGATGAAGAATGCAACGCCCACAGCGATGGACGGCATGAGATACGGCAGGAAAGCGACGGAGTTCACATAGTTCGCCCAGCGGCTGCGGCGGTTTTTCGAGACGGCGTAGCCGATCATCGTGCCGATGGAGCCGGCCAGCAGCGCACAGGCCACGGAGACAAGGATCGTGCCCTTGAACGCACGCCAGATCGTCTCGTTATACAAAATGCCCTTCTGGCCGTACATGCCGTTTTCGGTGACGTTCTCCGCCGTGACCCACCACTTGGTCGTGAGGTTCGACGCGTCGCCCGTGTACAGGAACGAATAGTCGCCCGGATTCGGCAGGAACGTCTCGAACGCGAAGGAAATGATGGGGAAGATGCTCGTGAAGAACGTGAGAATCACAAGGATCAAGGCGATGACGACGCGGCCGGTTTTGCCGAGCGTGATCTTGGAGATCTGGCCGGACTTGCCGGTGACAGTCGTGTAATTCTTGCGGCTTCTGAGCGAGAGCTGGTTCAGAAGCATGATCGCCACGCCGAAGACCATCATGATGATGGCAAGAATGCTCGCTTCACCCGTATACTTGGAGTTCATCGAGACATACTTGGTCGACAGCGTGCTCAGGCCCAGATAATGCGGCACCGGGTAAGAGCCCATCGCGCTGCCGAAGACCAGCAGAATGGTGGACAAAATCGCGGGCTTGACCATCGGAAGCGTAATGCGGAACATGGTCTTCCACTTGGGCGTGTCGAGAATGGTCGCGGCCTCTTCAAGATTGGCGTCCATGTTGCGGAAAATGCCGCCGATGAGGATATAGGCGAACGGCGCGTAGTGAAGGCCCAGAACCATCAGGCTCGGGAACAGGCCCTTGCACCACCAAATCGGCATGTTGACGCCGAACAGGGCTGCCAGCAGGCCGTTGGACGTGCCGGTGACGGCGTTGGAGTTAAACAGGTTCTGCCACACGACGGCCAGCGTCCACTGCGGCATGATGTACGGGAAAATAAAGATGGAGCTCAGATATTTTCTCCACGCAAGGTCGGTGCGCGTAATCAAAAACGCAAACAGCCCGCCGTAGAGAATGGACACCACGCACGTGCCGACAGCGAGGAGCACCGTGTTGAGAAGCGGCGTCCACAGATTCGTCTTTGCCATGCGGCTGGTGAAAAGGTCGGTGTAGTTGACGGTCGTATAGCCGGACGCCTGCCCGGTCAGATGGGCGTCAATGGTGCCGGCGTGAATTTTGAAGGTATCTTCCACGATGGCGATGATCGGCGCGACCGTGGTGAAGGTCAGGACAATGCCAAGCAGCAGCAGAATGACGTTGTGCGGCTTGGAAAAGAAGGTCTTGACCTTATTGAGCACAATCGTGGATCTGCTTGCGCGGAGGGTAGTGGGTCGGCTCATGGCTTCCTCCTCTTTTCTCAGGTTTGAAGGGCGGATGATGGGGTATGTTTTTGCAAAGGCGCCCCTGGATGCGCATCCAGGGGCGCCGGTAAGGTGCTGGTTGACAGATCAGCCTGCGGAGTATTTGCTCAGCATTTCGATCCAGCTGCCGACGGTGAATGCAACGTCTGCGCAGTATTCCGGATCCTCGAGCACGAGCTTGCCGTTGGTCGTCCACCATTCATAGCCGCGGTCGTTCTTTGCTGCGAATTCAACAGTGGTGCCGTCCTCGGCCATGCCGCCGATGGAGTGATGGAAGTTGGCCTCAGTCTCCTCTGCCACGGTCGGGTTGGAGGAGTAGCCACCCATGTCCTTGCCCCAGGCAGAGAAGCCGTCGGCGGTGCAGGTCATGTAGGCGATGAAGGCGCAGGCCGTCCAGGGCAGCGGGGAGTTGTCGGTGACGAACAGGTAATGGCAGTAGCCATAGCCGCCGATACCCTGATAGCCGTCCTCATACGCGGCAACCTTGATGTTGTTGACGGAGACGGAGCTGGACTCCTCGACGGAGCGGAGCTTTGAGTAAACGAGAAGGCCGAACTGATCCTTCGCGGAAGCGTCGACAAGGGTGTTGCAGATGGGGCCGTCGTCGGTCTGGGCGTTGTAGCTTTCGACCCACAGCTTGATCCATGCCAGCGCGTAAGCGCCGTCAGCGCCGAGGCCGAGGTCGGCAGCTTCGGATTCCATCTCTGCGATAGTGGGCTGGAAGTATGCCTGCTCGTCAGCGGACAGAGCCTCAAAGGACTCCTTCAGCCACGCTGCGTAGTCGTCGCGGGTCAGCATGTACAGGAAGTTCTTGCCGACGATCTCGGAGTCGATGTCCATGAACAGGCCATGCTCACCCTCGGCGACGAAGTCCCAGCAGTTATCGTAGGTCTTGTCGCCCACGCAGTTGTACATAAAGACCTTGTTGAGCGTCTGCAGCGGCAGGAAGCCGGTGTAGGCGTCGGCGGTGGTGCCGTTGGCATCGGCCCAGTCCTTCGGGATGAAGGTGTCGAGGATGCCGGTCTGAACCATCTTGCTCTCGATCTGGTTGCCGTCCTGAATGAGGGTCATGGCGAACGTGCCGGTGCCCTTCAGGGAGTCAGCGGTCAGCTGATCGAAGATCTTGTTGTTCTTGGGCTGCTGCCACTCGAACTCCATGTTGTAGCTGGGGTCGATGGACTGCAGATACTCAATGAACAGAGGCAGGGCGCTCTTGCCGCGGCTGGAGTTGCCGACGCCGTAGAACATCTTGCCGTTGGACTCTTCAATGGCCTTCTTCGCCAGCTCTTCAAGGGTCATGCCTTCGGCTTCCTTGATGATCTGCTGGGTCGCAGTCAGATTTTCGGGCTCGGCAGCGGGCGTTTCCTCTGCGGGAGCCTCGGTGGTTTCGTTGGTTTCAGTGGTTTCGGTCGTCTGGGTATCTTCTGCGGGAGCGGTCGTGTCAGCCGGGGTCGTCGCCGGAGCGGCAGCGCAGGCAGCCATGGACAGAACCATCACAGCAGCCAGCAGAAGCGCAAGCATCTTCTTCATTCTGATATTCCTCCTGATAAAATTTGAATTCGTGCAGCAGCTAACGGGAGTTCTGCATCGTATGCTCTCATTTTACGGTGTTTCTGCACAAAAGAATAGTGGACAAATCTGCGATTATTTGTGATTCTCTGCGATAATTTTAAAAATTCAATGAAAACCGAGCCGGAGATGTGTTATAATCAGGGCAAAATAACAGAGAATTTTGTTCTCGCTGCTACAGGACATGGAAACTATGAAACACATACGCATTCTGATATTATGTATAGCATTCGCTCTTCTGACCGGCTGCGCGCCCGCCGCACAGGACACAGCCGCCTACGCGCCGGATGAATCGGAGCGTCTCGTTCTGTACACCTCGCACAAAAAAGAGGTCTGGTGGCCGATCGTCAAGGAATTTGAATCGCGCACCGGGATCTGGGTCGAGGTCGTACAGGGCGGCACAAACGAACTGCTTGAGCAGCTGCAAAAGGAGCAGGACGCACCACGGGCCGACGTGATGTTCGGCGGCGGCGTCGAGAGTCTCGAAGCCTGCCGGGCGTTGTTTGAGCCCTACGTCTGCCGCGGCGCGGAGCAGATTTTGCCGCAGTACCGTGCGCAGGACAGCAGCTGGACGCCGTTTTCCTCGCTTCCGGTCGTGCTGGTCTACAATCCGAAGCTGCTGTCCTCCGGACAGATCAGCTGCTGGGCCGATCTTCTCGACCCTGCGCTGCGCGGGCAGATCGCCTTTGCCGATCCATCCGTCTCCGGCTCGAGCTATACCGCGCTCGTGACGATGCTCTGCGCGCTGGGCGGTGACGCGGATGAGGTGCTGCAAACATTTGCGGAAAACCTGGACGGAAAGCTCCTGTCCGGTTCAGGTGCGATCATTTCCGCCGTTGCAAACGGCGAAGCGCTCGTCGGCATCACGCTGGAGGAGACCGCGCGCAAGCGCATTGCTGCTGGGGACGGGATCGCCATGGTCTACCCCGCAGACGGCACAAGCTGCGTACCGGACGGCTGCGCCGCGCTGAAGGGCGCGCCGCACCCCGACAACGCAAAGCTGTTTCTCGATTTTGCCGTCAGCTACGACGTGCAGCAGCTGCTGCAGTCTGATTTTTACCGCCGCCCGGTGCGCAGCGACGTGAGTCCTGCCAGCAAACTGCCGGAACTATCCGCCATTCGTCAGGTCGCGTATGACGTAAGCTGGGCAAGCGAGCACCGCGAAGCAATTCTGATGAGTTGGGCCTTTTATCTCGGGACGGAGGCGGAACAATGAAGCGGCTTCACTTTTCCTCCTTCCGTCAGCGGCTGAACGCGGCGTTTCTGGCCGTGTCTCTGGTGCCGATGCTGTTGTGCTCCGGTCTGCTGCTGCAGATTTTCCGCCTGCGCATGACGTCGAACGCCCAGCAGACGGCCCAACAGCAGCTGTCCGCCTCCTGCGAGGCGCTTGATACGCTGCACAGCGGCTTTTTGCAGACAGCCGCATCCCTGCAGCACAATCCACTCGTTGCACAGGCGCTGTTTGACGCAGAAGCGGAGGACACGGCGGTCTACAGCCAGCTGTTCGACGCTACAGAGTCCGTGCGCAGCTTTGCACGCTTTGACCTTTACGATATCAGCGGCCGCTGGCGCTATTCGACACAGACAGCGCCCGAAATCCGGTCGCTGCCGACCAATTGGGGCCTTTTATACGAGGCGGCCTGCGCCGGAACCGGTGTTCTGGTGTGCAGCGCGGCAGAAGATCCGGCCGACACAGACGAGCCGCTTCTGCACGCTGCGATGCTCCTGACCGACCGCTACGGCGCGCCGGTCGGATATCTCACCATCGGCATGCTGGAAACGCAGCTGCGGACACTGCTCGGCGGCACAGCTGGTGCGCAGAACGAACTTCTTCTGCTCGACGCGCGCTGGCGTCCGGTCTACTGTACGCAGCCGGCACAGACCCAGAGCCTCGCCGACGCGCTGCGCGGGCAGCTTTTGTCCGGCAAGGCGCTCACCGGTCTGTCTGCCGACGTTTCCTATACCGTGCGGCAGCATACCGAAACCGGTCTGTATCTCGTCCTGCAGCAGCCGCAGCCGCTCAGCGCCGGAACACTCCGGCTTTTGTACTCGGTGAGCGTGCTGTGCGCGCTGGCCTGCATCATTTTAAGCGTCGTACTCAGCCTGCAGCTAAGCCGGCAGGTCTTCCAACCGATCGGCAGACTGCATCACGCCATCCGGCAGGTCGGGAAAAATAATCTGGACGTGCAGGTTCCCGTTCCCGCCGGCCGGCATGACGAATTGGGCGAATTGGCACAGCAGTTCAACACCATGGTCGTCGCCCTCCGGCACAACCAGCAGGCACTGTTGGAAAACCAGCGCGCACTTAACCGCGCGCAGATCCGCATGCTGCAGGCGCAGCTAAACCCGCATTTTCTGTGCAACACGCTCGACACCATGAAGTGGATCAGCAAAATCAATCAAGTGCCGCAGGTGGCGCTGATGTCAACGAATCTTGCCGATATCTTTCGCTTCTGCATCACGCCGGACGAATTTATCCCCCTGCGGCGGGAGTTGGAGATTTTGAGCCGGTACGTCGAGATTCAGCGCATCCGTCTGTCGGAAAGTTTCTCATACACGGAAGCCGTGCCGGAGGCGCTTCTTTCGTGCATGGTTCCGAAAATGCTCCTGCAGCCGCTGGCAGAGAATGCCATTCTGCACGGCCTTTCCGGCGTAGAACACGGTGAACTCTCCGTCACGGCCGTGCTTGCGGAGCGGGACGTGCTCGAGATCCGCGTCCGGGACAACGGCTGCGGCTTCCCGCCGGACCTTCTGGGGCCTTACAAACCGCCGGAAACGCAGACGGGACATCTGGGACTATTAAATGTAGACACGATCCTGCGCAAGCATTACGGCGACGCGTTCGGTCTGCGTCTTGAAAATCCGGAGGGCGGCGGCGCCTGTATTCTTGCGCGCCTGCCCGCGAAGGGAGGGCCCGGCGTATGATGCGGGTAATGGTTGTAGAGGATGAGGAAATGATCCGCAAGGGTATCGTCATGGCAGTAGACTGGGCGGCGCTGGACTGCATCGTGGTCGGCGAAGCCGCCAACGGCGAACAGGCCCTTGCCGTCGCGGAGGACTGCCAGCCGACGCTTATCATCACGGATCTCAAAATGCCGAAGATGGACGGGCTGGAGATGGTGCGGCGGCTGCGCGAAGCAGGCAGCCACGCGTATGTCATCATTCTGACCGCCTACGATTCGTTCGCCTACGCGCAGACGGCCATCCGTCTGGGCGCGGTGGACTTTCTGCTGAAGCCTTTTCATGACGGCGATCTGGAAAACGCCGTTCTGGCGCTGCAAAAGCGCATCGCCGCACAAACCGCACCGCAGCCAGAGCCGCTTCCCGGCGTGAAGCCCGGCCCCAAGAGCCGCTATGTGCGCGAGACAATGGTGTACCTTGAGCAAAACTGCGGCAGCGGCGATCTGTCCGTCGGGCAGGCGGCAGCGCAGCTGGGACTGAGCGAAGGACATCTGAGCCACCTGTTCAAAAAGGAAACGGATATGACGCTCGGCGCGTATCTTACGCGCTGCCGCATCCAGAAGGCTATGGCGTTGCTGCGCGAGGGAAAGCTGAAAGTCTACGAGGTTGCGGAGGCCTGCGGCTACCGCGATATTGCATATTTTTCCGGCACCTTCAAAAAAATCACCGGGAAAACACCCTCGGAGTATCAGGACAGTCTTTCATTTCGTTTTTAGGAGGAAACGCCATGTACTGCATTCTGGTTGCCGGTATGCCCGCCAGCGGCAAGAGCACCATCGCCGTCAGGATTTCGGAGTCTCTGGGAATTCCAATGCTGTCCAAGGACTCCATCAAGGAGGTGCTGTTTGACGATCTGGGCTTTCACAGCCGGGCAGAAAAGGTTCAGCTGGGCACAGCGGCCATGCACATTCTGTACTACGCCGCGGCCCAGCTGATGAAAGTGGGAAAACCGTTTATTCTGGAAAATAATTTTGAGGACGCTTCCATTCCCGGGATTATGGCACTGCTGGAAACCCATCACTATACCGCCGTGACGGTTCGCCTCACCGGTGACCCGGAGGTCATCTACCGGCGGTTTGCCGCCCGGGATCTGTCCGACACCCGGCACCGGGGCCATGTGGTCAACGACTGCTACCCGGAGCCGCCGGGAGCCCCCCTAGAAAACCCCACAAGAAAAAGCTATGAGCAGTTTCTGGACGATATCGCGGCCCGGGGATATACCCGCTTTCAGGCCAACGGCCCGGTGCTGGAGGTGGATGTGACGGATCTGAGCGAACTGGACTTCCCACGGCTGATGGGTTCTCTCACCGGTTTTGTACAGAGGGCAGTTCCTGGATATCCTCTGCGACTGCCCACACGAAATGCACAATCTCACCGGAAATGATTTCCTGTCCGGGATTGTCAGGGATTTGAAGATGGAGCACAAAGAGCTCTTGTACTTCCTGTCTCTCCAGATAAAGCTGTGCCAGCATTTGATTCAAAAGCGGGATGCGCAAGCACCTTTGACACTCCGGGAAAAGGAATTTATTGAGCTGTATGAGGATGCCATGAATCACCAAAGCAAAACCGGCACCAGAGTGAAACGGCAAAACAAATACCCGAAACGCAAAAAAGCCACCATCGACAAGGTCGGTGATGGCTGATGGTACGCGATTTGTCAAGGATAACTTTCCCCTGTTCCCTTTGATGCGTGGTTTTTCGGTGTATCGCACATAGTGTTTTTATCCGTTTTGTGGACTATAGCCTATATCATACTAACCGGGAACAGCCTTGCCATTTTCCTCATAGCCGTCATAGTACGCATCATAGCCCTTGAGCAATACAACGCCGCTGGCTTCGCGGTCGCCAAAGAGCGCGATCGCGTCGTCGGTGGCTTTTTGCAGATTGCGGAAACAGACGATATTGCCGTAGGTTTTGACGGAGTTCAGAATCCGGTTCGTCAGGGAAAACGCCTGGATCAGACCGTGCATTTTAAGATTCTTGTCCACCCAGAGCGTGTTGAGCGTCGTTGCGTCAAAGCCTGTCAGGAACATATTGACCACAATGAGCAGATCGACCTCCCGCGCCTTGACGCGCTGGGACAGGTCTTTGTAGTAATTCTGGAACTTGTCCGCCGATGTGTCAAAATTGACATGGAACGTCTGGTTATAGTCCTGAATGGCGGCGTCCAGAAAATCGCGCGCGGTCTTGTCCAGCGCGTCCGTCTCAAAGCCTTCCTCCGGCAGTGCGTCTTCGGGATCATCTTCATTCGCAGCAAAGCTGAAGATCGTCGCAATGGTCAGATCGCGGTGCTGCTCGGCAAGTTGGCGCTTGAACTCCGTGTAGTATTTCATCGCCATCGGGATGGAGCTGACGGCAAAGATGGAGTTGAAGCCCGCCATGCGCTGACCCTTGAGGGTATAAAAGCTGTTGCGTTTCGTTTTCTGGTCAAAATGCTCCAGTGTGTAGCGGACGATCTCGCGGATGCGCTCCGGCGCGCCCATTGCCTTTTCAATGTCGATGGCGCGAACCTGTGAGTCCTTCACGTTGTCCTTTTCTTTGACGGTGTTCACATAGTCGATGCGAAACGGCAGGACGTTCCCGTCGTTGATCGCGTCCACGATCGTGTAGGTGTGGAGCTTATCACCAAACGCCTGCTGCGTGGTGCGAAGGTCTGGATTCTTGCCGGTCCCGGCGTTGACGGAGAAGATCGGCGTGCCGGTGAAGCCGAACAGGTGATAGTTCTTAAAGGCTTTCGTGATCGCCTGGTGCATGTCGCCAAACTGGCTGCGGTGGCACTCGTCGAAGATGATGACAAAATGCTGGCGGAAGGCCGCGTGGCCTTTGTTTTTGCGCACAAAAATATCAAGCTTCTGAATTGTTGTGATGATGATCCGCGCGTCGGGGTCTTCCATCTGCCACTGCAAGACGGCGGTGCTGGTGTTGCTGTTCGCCGCGCCCTTTTCAAAGCGGTCGTATTCCTTCATCGTCTGGTAATCCAAGTCTTTGCGGTCCACGACGAACAGCACCTTGTCGATATACGGCAGCTTCGACGCCAGCTGCGCGGTCTTGAACGACGTGAGCGTCTTGCCGCTTCCCGTCGTGTGCCAGATGTATCCGCCTGCCTCAATGCCGCCGTATTGCTTGTAGGTCGTGGAGACCTCGATGCGGTTCAAAATCCGCTCCGTCGCCGCGATCTGATACGGGCGCATGACGAGCAGCAGATTTTCCGACGTGAACACGCAGTAGCGCGTCAGGATGCTTAAAAGCGTATGCTTGGCGAAAAATGTCTTTGTGAAGTCTACCAGATCGGCAATGACTTTGTTGTTTCCATCCGCCCAGAAAGAGGTGAACTCAAAGCTGTTGCTGGTCTTTTTGGTTTTGTTCCGTCCCTCGCCCTGCTCTTTGATGTGGCTGCTGCGGGTGGTGTTGGAATAATACTTCGTGTGGGTGCCGTTAGTCACGCATTTTGCGTGCTGTCATCAGTATAAGGGCTATTGGCGCTCCTGCCCGTTAGGGTGGAGCTATTTTACCGTGATGCCGGGGTGAACCTCCGTGCAGGTGGTGCTCACACTCCAGAATTTACACGCGCACCGTGCGCGTTTCCCAACCTGCGGTGTTGTCCGCGTTGCTGGTTATTCAGTTGTTTGGGATTGTGATCCCACCTCCAAATTTTTCTAAAGAGCACTAAAAGGAGCGCTGCGGTCATTCTCGGTCGCAGCGCTCTTCATTACTTTTCATGGTGTGCTTTGGAATATTCTGTTATCAGTATATTTGCCAGCCATGCTTTCCAAAATAGCATCCAATTGAGGCTCAGCCATTGACGTATTGTAGTTGCACTTTCTGGCAAAGCAATCGCCTTCCACGCTGGTTGTAACAGCTACAGGACGCGCGTATACTGAATTCCATTGTTCCGGAGAATAATCTGGTATTTGTTCCTATCACCTCTGGCAATGATCGTACAGTATTCAAAAGTTTGCCCAGCCGTGTTTTTGGAACAGCGTGTGATTTTGAGTGCGGCATCTCTGGAAGCACACTGAAGCAAAGTCGCTTCTTTCGAATTCAGATTGATTGCTTCATAAACTTCAGAGGCTTCGCTTGGCAGAGAACCGCTTGTTTCACTGATGATTGCATACAAAGAATCGTTCAGGCTCTCCGATGTCAAATCTGGGCAAAAAAAGGTTGGAATATATGCGGTTTCCAAAAGCAACGGCGTATTATCCGCCATGCGAAGCCGACAGATTCGATAAACAGGTGTTTGAAGTTCAATATTCAAGACTTCAGCAATATGGGAGGGCGCATGTGTGACATCAAAGGAGATTACCTTTGAGCTTGGCGCGATTCCCATGGAACGCATCTCGGTTGAAAAATTGTACAGATTATTCAAATTGCGTTTTAATTTCGGTTCGCAGACAAAGGAACCTTTCCGACGGTGACGAACGATTCGTCCTTCCTGCTCCAAGAGTTGAAACGCCTGGCGCACAGTAGCACGGCTAATGTTCAAGTCGTCACATAATGACAGCTCCGTTGGAAGCGCCTCTCCAATTTTTAACTGTCCGGATGAGATCAGATTCATGAAATAATTTGCTATCTGCTGATAGACAGGCAAATCATCTGTTAAAGTGAGCGAAATATGGTCCAAATGGATACCTCCTAATTAAAAATCTATATGTATAGGACAATTATTATAAATATCTTAACGTATCCGAAGGAAAAAGTAAATAGCTTTTCAATTTTCTATTGACCGGAAGAATGCTGCATCCCAGTAGGCTGTATAGCTCAGAAGATGCAATGTCCTGTAAAACACAAGGTTTCTTGACGTTTTTGATAAAAAATCTAAAAAAAACACAACACTATGCCGAAAAATGAATCATCTCTTGACAGAAGTGTTGGTTCGTACTATTATAAATGTATCATTTGTACCGTACAAATAAATGTAGTTTCAACTGGAAGTGGCTGCGCAACCGCTTGGCAGTTGGACGCAAAACTGTAACAAAATGGAGGCATATTATGAAACCTGCCAAAAAAGCTAGTGAAATGACAGTCGCAGAACTTGCTGCTTATATCGATCAGTCGGTATTGAAGCCGGAATTCACACAGGAAGAAATCCGTAAGTACATTCAGGAAGGCGTTGATTATGGCTGCGCAACGGTTTGTGTCAACCCGGCGTCTCTGGATATTGCCGCAGAGTTGACAAATGGGACAGACACAAAAATTTGTGTTGTGTGCGATTTCCCGTTTGGCCTGTCGACAACGGCATCTAAGGTCCTGCAAGCAGAGGAATATTGCAAGCGTGGAGATATTTATGAACTGGACATCGTTGCAAACTATGGCTGGATCCGCAGCAGCATGTGGAAAGAAGTTGAGGATGATCTTCGGGCTGTTTGCGATGTCTGCCATAAGTATGGCACGGCAGTCAAAACGATTTTCGAAACAGATGCGTTGAATGAAGAGCAAATCATCAACGCCACAAAGGCTGCGGTTCGTGCCGGCGCAGATTTCGTAAAGTCCTCAACTGGTTTCTATACCGGTGGCCCGTGCGTAGGCGCGACCGAGGAGGTCGTAAAGTTGATGATGGATGCTGCAGATGGAAAGGCTAAAGTCAAAGGCTCTGGCTGCATCCGTACGCGTGAGCATTTCCTGAAGTTGATCGACATGGGAATCGATAGAATGGGAATTGGCTACAAATCGACGCCAGTTGTTCTCGGACTGAAATAGAGAGAAGTAAGTCTTGCTGGGGCGTAGCATTCACAGCGTAACTCATGTTAATCGGAGGTATACGATGATTTCAAAGAGAATTGAACAAATAAAATCAATTATTAGTTCAGAAGAAAATGTTAAGAAGTATATTCCTGTGCAGACCACGCCATATACGCCTGACCCAGCAAAACCACCAGTTATTCGGAAAGCTGAGGCAGTTGCCGCATTATTTGATCATATTGATACCCCCCATATGCCTGGATCGCGATTGGCTGGACTTGGCAGCTACTTGTTCACCCCCCCACCTGCCTATTTTACAGAGGAAGATATAAAAACAATCCGTGATTACCCGAAACAATGTGATGACGCACTGATGGTTGCATTGGAGGAAAAAATTTTTTGCCTTGTCCCATATCTTGCTGGGCATCTTTGCATTGATCAATCTTTCATCCTAAAGCACGGAGTCCATGGTATGATTGCCCGGCTGCGCGACCGTCTTCAAGATCAGTCTCTAACTGCGGAGCAAAGAGACTTTCTGACAGCATCACTGATCGAATGGGAAGCTGCACTGCGTTATGAGTTGCGTTACAGCAAATTTTATGCTGATCTAGCCGAAGATGAAAATGATCCTGTGTTAAAAGAAGAGTACCGGACAATCTCGCACAATATCGAAAAAGTTCCGGCCGGTCCAGCAGAAACATTTGTTGAGGCGTTGCAATCGCTGTGGTTTATGTATCGATGTGTACATGCTGATGATAGTAGTGGCCATACGTTTGGTCGAATGGATCAATTATTATATCCATTCTATCAGAAAGATATCGCTCTAGGCAGGATTACAAAAGAAGATGCGAAAGAATATTTTTACGATTTTTGGCTTAAATTCTGCGCTGGTCACAGTATCGTAGAAGCAGGCGGCGATGTTTTTGAGCTTACAGGGAATAATGAGGACGCCCAAAAAGATTACAGCAATGGCCTGTTCTGGACAAATGGACTTGCTACACACATTATCACGAAGAAACATGTAGATGATGGATATCCATTTGAAATCAGCGGCGTTGATCGTTTTGGAAAAGACGCGACAAATGAGATTTCGTGGTGGGTGTTGGATGCACTAAATGATCTCGGTACTGTTTCGGTAAAACCAGTTTTAAAGTATTCCGATGCAGTCAATCAGGATTTCGTCAAAGCCTGCTATCGTACTATTATGAGCGGAAAGGCACTGCCGGGGATTGCGTTTGACTACAACATGCGGGACGCAATGCGTGCAGAGCCGGGTGCGCATTATACGGAAGAAGATTTGATGAATATCAGCAACATTGGCTGCATTGAGTTGGCCGTTCCAGGGAAGTCGTTTACCGATGCAATGAATTGTTTCATGAATCTGCCAAAGATTCTATTAATTGCGTTGAATAACGGCGAATATGCTGGACGGCTCGTCGGCGTGAAAACTGAACCGGCAAAATCATTTCAAGATGTGTTAAATAACTATACGAAACAGTTGAATTACTTCATTGAACTGTATGCAAAGGGACAAAACGATGCAACGCCGTTTTTCTGTAAGTACTATGTAAGACCGTTAACGTCGACTTTGGTCGAGGGCTGCATAGAAAAAGCTATGTTGCTTGATCTTGGCGGGTCCACTTACTGGACAAAGACCATGAGCTGCTGTGGTATCGCAGATGTTGCCGATTCTTTGATGGCAGTAAATCAAGTCGTTTATGATGAAGGCAAGCTTTCGTTGCCAGAATTAATGGATGTTTGCACAAAAAATTACCAAAACAATGAACTTTTGCGCCAATATCTTATTAATCGCGTCCCCAAATATGGCAACGACATATCAGCAGTCGATGTGCTGGCAAAATTTGTGGTTGATACATTTTGCGATAAAGTTTTTACATGCCGAACCTTCAACGGAAAAATATTCCGACCAGCGCTATACAGCTTTTATGGTAGTGTCGTTCGATGTGGCGAAGCAACAATGGCACTTCCAAACGGCAGAAAAGCTGGGGAAATTTTTTCCCTGAATATTTCTCCAGCTCATGGGGCCATCCACAATGGAATTTCAGCCGTTTTAAAGTCCATGACGATTTTCGACCATCGAAAAGGTGTAAACGCCTGCCCAGTGGATGTTCAACTGTCTCCAGGTACGCCGATTGAAATTGTAGACTATATCGCAAAATACTTGGATAAGCACAATGCGCTACTCCTTCAAATTGGCTGTGTTAGACATGAAGACATGGTTGAAGCGCAAAAACATCCAGAACGGTATCAGGATCTTCTTGTTCGTGTATCCGGATTTAGCGCAAGGTTTGTCGTTCTGGACAAAGAAGTGCAGGACGAGATTATACAGAGATCTTACTGGGCATAGAGAGGTCAACCATGCATCTGAATGTATTTGATATTCAACGTTCGTCCTATCACGATGGACCTGGCCTGCGGACAGTTGTTTTTTTGAAGGGCTGTAATCAGCACTGTTTCTGGTGTCAAAATCCGGAATCGCAGAACGCATCGGCAGAGTTGATGTTCTTTCAAAAGCTATGTATTGGCTGCGGTTTGTGTGTTAAAACATGCTTGCACGCTGTGCATGAAATATGCAATGGTGCGCATGTTGTCTACCGCGAGCGATGTGTGGAGTGCGGACGATGCTGTGAAATGTGCTGTACAGGAGCATTAAAGCTAACTGGCACGCAAATGAGTATCGAGCAAATTTTTCAAGAAATCATGCGGGACAAAGAAATCTTTCAGCTTTCGGGCGGTGGTGTCACGATTTCTGGTGGTGAACCGCTCTTACAGCACCGGGGCCTGAAGATGCTGCTTCGTTGTTTAAAGGTTGAGGGAATTCACACAGCGATTGAAACAGCAGCAAACGTGCCGTGGGAGACACTTGAAACGGTTCTGGAATATCTGGATCTGGTATATATCGATTTTAAAATAGCTGATATCCAAAAATACAGAAAGTTCGTCGGCAGCGGCTATGAAACTGTCTGTGACAATTTGATGCGGCTTCATACAACCGGAACAAACGTAATTGTTCGCACTCCGGTAATCCCCACTGTTAATGATGAAGAGCAGGACATTGAAGATATCGCAAGGATTGTATATACTGCAGGACTGAGAAGGCTAGAACTTCTGCCGTTCCACAAGCTTGGATGTTCAAAATACCACGCACTGGGCAAAGAGTATCTTGCGGAAAGACTGAATTCACCATCAGAAGAAAAGATGCGGATGCTCCGCAATGTTGTTTTACGTCAAGGCCTGGACACAAATATGGAATAGGAGATATAGAGATGCGTTATAGTTTTTCGCATATCGGCGTGCCGGTTCCCCAAATTCCTGAAAATGCAGAATTCGTTGAAAAGTTGCAGATTTACAGAATTGACTCCAGTGAGGACCCAATGTGCTTTGAATATACACACTTCCTGAAAGGAAGTTGTTTGCCAGAGGCCTTGCAGCATGAGCTTCATATAGGATATTTGGTAGACAACATCCACGAAGCACTAAAAGAGGCAGAAGAAGTACTGATGCCACCGATGGCTGTCCCACAGAATAAGCAAATTGCGTTTGTCCGCAGGCAGGGTGTACTTGTAGAACTAATCGCGCAGGGAGGACTCAATGAATTCACCGTATGAAAAGCTAAGAGAACGCTTACAAGTACCGGAGCGGCCGATACAGGCCCTAATCGGACTAGACGGTTTTGTGGACACAATTCTCCATGTGGTTGACCAAAGATACGATAGTACACACTATTCCAGAATCGAAACGCTTTCAGATTATGGGAAAAGGGTCATGGAAGCATGTGGTATGAGCTTAAATCTGGAAGTGGTTATTCAACAGGAAAAGATTGGTGGGAATGGGCCCATTTTTGCTTCTGGTCTGAAAACACTTGGCGCAAAAACAACGTACATCGGTGCAATCGGCGTGGAACAAATTCATCCTGTATTCGCAGAGCTGACCACAGACAGATGTAGCGCAATTGGCGTAGCAGAACCGGCACTCACAGACGCATATGAGTTTCGGGATGGAAAATTGATCTCATCAAAGCTGAATTCGTTAAACAACTTGACATGGCAAAGCGTGTCAAGGGCGATTTCACCCCAATGTTTCGCAGAAATGCTGGATGCGGCAGACGTTTTCAGCTTTAATAACTGGACCATGATTCCTGATATGAACCATATTTGGGCGCAAATTCTTGAAACAGTCATGCCGAACATGAAACAACACACAAAATCACGAATTGCATTCTTTGATTTGGCTGACCCAAGAAAGCGTACAAAGGCGGATATTTTAACTGCGCTCAATCTGATACAGCGGTTCGCTGAAGAAGGCTTCAGAACGATCCTTGGGCTGAATTATAAAGAAGCGCTACAAGTTCAGAAAATTATTACTGCAAGTGCAACAGATGAATCTTTGGAAGCCATACTCAGAACCATTGAGGAATTCATGGGAATCGACGCTGTCGTTATACACAAAACATCCGGCGCGGCCTGTATCCAGAACAACATCTTTACTGAGATACCTACAACGTATTGCGACAGTCCTCAAATTAAAACTGGATGTGGAGATGTCTTTAACGCTGGGTTTATCTATGCGCAGGCACATGCATGGACCACAGCGGAATGCTTAGCATTGGGTAATTTGATGGCCGGTTATTACATTAGAAACGCACGAATAGCAACGCCGAGGGTGTTGTCTGATTTCTGCTTGTAAGATACGGAAACGCTTTAATCTTCAAAAATCTTAAGCGAGCCAACAACAGGAAAGTACTGGAGAATATTTGAATGAAACGTCAAAAGAAAATACACATTCCAATGCTTAGGTTCATTGTTATACTTATCGTAGTAGCAATGTTTGTTACAATTGGTATTTTGCAGCCAGCATATTATAAGCCCCAAAACCTGCTGACAATTGTTAATTCAATACCTGGGCGCGGCATTCTCGCATTCGGATTTACCTTTGTGCTGATTTCTGGAGGGATTGACCTTTCGGTAGGTTATGGAATGACATTAACAATTATGATGATGGGTGTTGCCCTGAACGCAGGATTATCTGCGTTCGTTGCCTGCATCATCGCAATCCTAACGGGTTTGGCAATTGGAGTGATCAACGGTCTTTTAATCACGATGACACAGATTCCGCCATTCATTGTGACGCTTGCAACGATGGAGGGGTGCCAAGGATTGGTAAATCTATTATTTATACCAAATATCAAGCTAAAACAAAGTATTTTTCAAGCAATTGGTTATGGCACAATAGGAAACGTTCCCATCTCTGTGTTAATCATGGTCGCGTGCTTTCTACTGGCGCTTCTTTTACTAAAACACACAAAGATGGGAACATATACTTACGCGATTGGCTCAAACAAGAAAAATGCCCGAGTGGCTGGACTGAATGTTCGTCTGTATGAGACGTTAGTGTATGTGATTAGTGGACTTTGCATGGGGATTTCAGGGATTATCTTTAGTTCTCGTGTCGCTACAATCCAAAAGACGACTGGCGGAAACGGCGTTCTTATGGATGTAGTAACCGCAGCAGTTCTGGGGGGAAATGTGGTTGCTGGAGAAGGTGGCATTTTTGGATCAATGATCGGCATTGTCCTCTTACAAATGCTAAGCAGTGCATTGGTTTTGTTTAACGTTTCTGGAGACATTCAAGATGTGATTAAGGGCGCTTTAATTATCACAGGGCTGGTCATTATAAACGTTATGAAGAAGCATCAAAGCAGTTCAGCTGCTCTGATAAAAGGAGTAAAAAAATGAAAAAGTTTATTGCACTTATTATGATCGTAATTATGATTATGAGTTGCTCCGCTTGCGCAGAAAAGAGTACAGCTAACCCTGAAACAAATGAATCAATTTCCGAAAACATTACCGAGTCTAGCTCGGCAAACATTGAAACAGCGGCTGATGACGTAATTGAAATTGGATATGCAGTTAATAACTACACAAACCCTTACTATTTTGGCATCATGGATGGCGGTAACTTTGCTGCTGAAAAACTTGGCTGCAAGGTAGTCTGGAAGAGCTGTGAAAATAGCATCGAAGAGGAAATCTCAATCATTGAAAACTTCATTGAATCCGGGGTTGACTGCATTTGCATGGATCCGGTTGACGCAACAGCCTTGGTTGATGTAATCAATGAAGCGGAAAAGGCCGGAATCCCGGTTGTTACATTCAACAACATTCTCGATGATGTTGATTGCTGGGCGTATACGCCAAACACTGTTACAGAGGCAACCCATATTGCTGAAATGATGTGCGCGTATTTGGACTATTCTGGTAATGTGTGCATTCTTCAAGAACAGCCTGGTAATCAGTCTTCTGATTCGATTGAAAATGCTTATCGAGATGTTATGGCAAAGTATGGCGGGATTCGAATTGTGGGTGAACAGATCACGAACTGGGATCCAGACAAAGCTCTCGAGATTACGCAGACTTGGCTTTCCACGTTGGATCAGATTGACGCAATTATTACGGTATCCGGCAATTCGGCAGCATCTGCTGCACAGGCAATTGCAGCGGCTAACATGACTGGAGAAATTGGAATCTTCTCCGTCGACGGAATGAACAACGAGCTGATTACAGAAGGCGGCGCAACAGCAGATACATCGAGTTATACACTCGTTGCCGGCTATTGGAATATTGTTATGTGCTATGAACTTGCGCAGGATACTGAGAGTTGGCCAAAAGTATCTAGATACTCCTCCCCTCTAACCGCCACGAAGGAAAACTATGATATGATGGTTTCCAACGGCTTGCTGGAGAATGATCCTACGATTGAAGTAATTACAGCCGATGAAGCTATTGCAAATGCATCCAGCGACGATCCTTCGACACTCATGATCACATGGGATGAAGGTTGCGGCCCCCATAATCACTAAATTAGTCAAATACATTCGTGAGGCTAGTTTTCCAGCCGTATAATTACGGCTGGAAAACATCAATAGCTCGCAAGTGAAGTATTAGTAAAAAGCGGTATATAAACTGCTGTCTTTAGATAATCACACATATAATGCATAGGAGAGTTGTTATGCGAGTGAAATGCCGAGGATGTGAGGACAAAAGGCCGCCAAGGAAAAAAGCGGGCAAAAGGTATTTGGCTTTATTTGCTATTCTAGTATTGCTTGTTTTAGTTTTTTCCTGTATATCGAAGGCTTTCTTCTCCATCTCAAACATTTTAAATATACTGAAACAAACGGCAATTTTGGCGATAGTTTCCGTAGGAATGACATTTATTATCTTAACCGGTGGAATCGATCTGTCTGTCCCCAATAATATTGCTCTCTGTGGAGTTGTCACCGGAATCATACTCAACAAAACCGATAGTACGCTTCTCGCAACGCTGGCCGCGCTATTTTGCGCAACGCTGATTGGCTTTGTAAATGGTATCTTGATTGGGAAATTCAAAATAAACTCATTTATTGCCACTCTTTCAACAAACACGATTCTCGGAGGTATCTGCGTATTTATCACAAATGGTAAGGGGATTAGCATTGTTGGAAATGATTCTCTGCTCTTTCTCGGACGCGGGACGATTATGGGAATCCCCTTTTCATTTTTAATCGTTGTAGCAATATTTATCGTTTTTGATATATTAGCAAGAAAAACGAGTTTTGGCCGCGAGATATATGCAATTGGCGGAAACCCAGAAGGCGCACGTGCCATTGGTATTAATGTTGAGCAAAAAACGATTCTCACTTACATGATGGCTGGTGCTCTGATTGGACTAGCAGCGGTTGTAAACGTTGGACGTCTTGGCTCATCACAACCATATGCCGGAAATGGCATGGATTTTGAAGCAATCACAGCGGTGGTCCTTGGTGGAACAAGTCTTTCAGGTGGTGTAGGCGGTGTAATCGGAACGATTTTGGGTGTTCTGCTGATCGGAATTATGACTAACGGCCTTGGATTGCTGTCCTTTTCACAGTTTTATCTGTTCATAATCAAAGGTGTAATGATTCTATGCGTTGTAGGCATCGATCTTTTTGTTCGAAGAAATAGTGATAGAAAAATGACGCCAAAGGTTGAGGTTAAAAATAACGGATTCGAAGAAGATTCCGGTGCCTGCCAGATGGCGTTGGCCGCCAAAGACAAAACTCTTGTGATGCATAACATTGTGAAAGCGTATCCCGGGATGCGCGCAGTCGACAATGTGACACTAACAATCAAGAGCGGTACCGTGCATGCGCTAATGGGAGAGAACGGTGCGGGAAAGTCGACACTGATGTCAATTCTGCTTGGTGAAAATGAACTTAGTTCTGGCTATATTACAATCAATGACACCTTTGTCGGCATTCATTCGCCGCGAAAGGCTGAGTCACTGGGCATTTCTATGATTCATCAGGAAAATGCGTTAGTTAAGTCTTTGAGCATTTCTGAGAATATGTTTCTCGGTAAAGAAATAAGACGAAAATGCCCTATCTTTTTAAATAAAAGGCTTATGAACGAACGTGCAGCAGCCGCCTTAAAAGAAGTCGGCCTATGCATCTCGCCTAAAACACCTATTAAGAATTTAACAGTAAGCGAACAACAATTGGTCGAAATTGCAAAAGCTCTGAGTAGTGATAGTTGGCTAATTGTTATGGATGAGCCTACTGCGTCCCTCACGCTGGACGAAACAGATAAGCTATTTGGAATTGTACGCAGGTTGAAAGCTCAGAATAAAGCTATCATCTATATCTCTCATCGAATGCAAGAAATCTATCAGATTGCAGATGAGATTAGTATTCTTCGAGATGGTCAGATGATAGAAACCGCACCAGCTCATATGCTGACGGAGGAACAGTTGATTCAGAAGATGGTCGGGCGAGAACTGCATAATGTTTTTGAACGGGAACGGAATGAGCTTGGTAAAACCGTGCTACGCGTTGAACATCTTTCGAAAGCTGGTATGTTTGAAGACATTAGCTTTAATCTTCGCGCTGGCGAGGTATTGGGAGTTGGCGGATTAGTCGGCGCTGGACGCACAGAGATTATGAAAACAATTTTTGGATTCTATCGCCCTGATGCAGGTACAGTGTATTTGGATGGAAATGAAATCAGCGGACGTTCAATCAAGGCAACCATGGATGCGGGAATTGCATATTTGACGGAAGATAGAAAACTGGAAGGATTTATACCATATCTGTCTATCGCAGAAAATCTTGCGTTTCCATCTTATAATAGTCTCAGCAAAGCTGGATATATTCAAGCAAATAAGGTAGATGCACTTGCAGAGAGAATGATTTCATCTCTCCATATTAAGACAACATCCCCAGCAAAAAAGGTAATTGAATTATCTGGTGGAAATCAGCAAAAAGTGTCACTCGGTAAATGGCTGGCACGAAAGCCACGTGTGCTGATTTTAGATGAACCAACACGCGGGGTTGATATTGGCGCGAAGGAAGAAATACATAGAATTATCGCAAATCTTGCACGTCAGGGTACAGCTATTATTCTCATTTCTTCGGAGATGCCGGAATTGATTGGTTGTTCTGATCGTGTGATGATTGTTCGAAACGGCACCATATCCGGTTTCGTTGAATCGGAACACATGAAACAGGATGAACTCATGCGGTTAGCTGTTCTGTAAGTCAAGTCCAGCTGCACCGCTGACCTAGGTTTGTATGGGAACGGATGATCCGACCACTGCCGAGAGCATCTATGCGGAACGCAATAAGGGCGCATATGTCATGGGAGAAGACTCCATGGACATTGACAATCTTCTCTCCCGCAGCCAGTCTCTGGCGCAGAGCAAGCAGAAGGACGGTGACGCTTGATGCTGACGGGGAAGAAGCTTGTTGATACCCTTACGGCAGAGCTTGGGGAGATTGGCATGGGAAATATGGCCTCGGAACTCGATGCCATGTACTGCTCACCGGAGTTTTTGGAGCTTGACCTTCTGAGCGCCATTGCCCGGTTGGTGGAGACAGAATACCAAGCACGAACAAACAAACGTATTACCAACCGACTTCGTGCCGCGCATCTGCTGGGTTGTCCGCAGGACATTACAAGCTGTGTGGATTCTTCCGAACGTGCATATTTACCGGCAGGAATTACCGAAACGCTTTCAACTCTCGCTTTTCTGGAGAGCGGCTTGAATGTTTGCGTCCTCGATCCATCTGACAGCGGAAAGTCCTATCTGGCCAAGGCGATTGGCATTGTTGCCTGCACGAAATACCGGGTTGGCTACTTCCACTGCGAAGACCTGTTGGAAAGTCTTGTCGTCCAAAAGACGAAGGACTACGCCAAATTCCAGAAGCGCCTGAAGAAAACCTGCGGCCTTGATCTGCTCGTTCTGGATGACTTCCTGCTCCACACGCTGACGGACGAGTGCGAGGTGAAGCTCTTGTTTGAGATCTTAGAGAAACGTAGCGAGATGAAGCTCAGCACGTTCATCTGCTCTCAGCGTGACCCAAAGAGCTGGAGTGCAATGATCCTGAATGACGAGGTTTCTGCCAACGCCATTTTGAAACGGGCAACGAAGCACTTCACCGTTCTCATTAGACCCAAATCCGCAACCTGAAGGATGGGAAAGCGGCTGCCGGGAGCCATCTCCCGGTGGCCGCTGCGCCCGCCTAAAGGGTGGCCGCTGGGAGCGCAATCCGGCCGCTGAGCAGCGCATCTGTGGCCGCCGGCCAGCGCAGATTGCAGGGCTGCCATTACACCTGCATCAAGTTCATTCAGCTCGTGAAAAACAGTAATCCGGATTGGTTTGAAGATGAGGACGAGGCGTGGGACGAATGGGAGAATGGCTGAATACGGCAATTCGTTTTTTCCGAAATTGGATTTTCCAACGCCGGAAAATCCAACGCAAAAATGATATATAAATTACTGATCGATTCGATTCAGAAGCAGCAAGAGAAATTCTTTGCAAAGAGCCATTGACAAACGCTTGTTCTAGTGCTATCATGTGAAACATAGCAGGAAATCCTGCCGAAAACAGAATATTCTGAAGCGCACCATGAAACGTAATGAAGGAGCGCTGCGACCGAGAATGGCCGCAGCGCTCCTTTTGGTGCTCTTTAGGGAAAATATGGGGGGTGGGATCATAATCCCAAACAACTGAATAACCAGAAACGCGGATAACACCGCAGGTTGGGAAACGCGTACGGCGCGCGCGACGACCCGGAAGCAACGAGCTTCCGGCGAGCGAGAAACGCACCGTGGGCAGCCCTGGCAGGCTGCATCATGCCGCCCAATCTGTTTGGACACACAATGTCCGGCCTGCATGTAAGACAGGCTGCCGTGGCTGGGGTTGAAAGCAGTCGAGACCCCTTCCACGAGCTGTGAGAGCTGCCAAGCTCTGTCCACGCTGTTCCCCATCGCCGGGGCGCGAGCTGCAAATACGGCGGAAAAGAAAACCATAGCGACTATAGTAGCGACTACAAAAGGTGAAAATCCGAATATCAAATTCTCATAGCGACTAATGTAGCGACTACGGAATCCGAGGTGCAGAAATTCTAGGTTTCATGTGCTGCGCAGAACGAATAATTGAAAATTCTTTCTTGGCAGCATGAGAAGCAGGCTGCGTTTTAGGCTTTTCTTGCCGTGCAAGAAAAGCGCAAGCATCGCCGTTTGATATCAAACCGACACTTGCAGGGAGAACCCTGACCCCAATGCCGCCTGCGGACGGAGGACTAACGGCTGAACTGCGGCAAAAGTCAGAAATGCACATCGGCGCAGCCGTTTGCTCCGCGGCGTGGGGTGCGTCGTGCCGCCGTGTGCGGTTTTGCAGACCAGTTGCGCAGCCGTGCAGGTCTGCGCTGCACAAACGTCGCGTCCGCCCACCGTGGCAGCGTGAAGAAAACAGGATAAAGAACTTCGATTGGGTAATTCTTTTCGGCCATTCAAAAAACAAATTTTGATCCCCAGAATGGGGGAGCAGTGTGAGGAACAAAAATGCGCGTGGCGGAAAATTGGACTTGCGATTCGGCTGTGCTTGTGGTAATCGTGTGTGCTGACCAAAAACGAAGGAGGTAAATACGATGCCAAAACGACGCGCCAACGGCGAAGGAAATATCCGCAAGCGCAAAGATGGCCGGTGGGAAGGCCGGTACACCGCTGGATACGATGCAAACGGGAAGGTGATCACGAAAAATGTGCTTGGCAGAACACAGGCAGAAGTCAAAGATAAACTACGGGCCGCGATTGAGGACAGCAAGAAGCTCGATCCGGTGAAGGCTGGCAGCTATACGCTCGAACAGTGGCTGAAGCTGTGGTACACCGTTTACGTCGAACCGCAGGTGCGATACTCGACCAAGGAATTTTACCACAACGCCATCGATCACCACATCATTCCGAAGCTTGGCAGCGTGAAGCTGGAAAAGCTGACAATGCTGCAAATTCAGCAGTTTTACAACGAGCTGCTCAAGAGCGGTCGCGTGCAGAAGAAAAATCAGCCGGAGCTGAAAGAACACGGACTCAGCCCACGCATGGTGCAATGCGTTCATGTGGTGCTGAATAAGGCATTGGAACACGCAGTGGAGGAAAAGCTGATTTTAGCAAATCCTGCGAAGAAATGCAAAATCCCAAAGAACACGCGCAAGGAAATGAATATCCTGCCTGAAGCGTTGATCGGTCCGTACCTGAGCGCAGCGAAGGAGCATGGGATTCTCGCGCCGATGTATCTGGAGCTGACCACGGGCTTACGGCGCGGGGAGCTGCTGGCCTTACGCTGGGAGGACTTAGATGTGCAGAATCGTACACTCTCAATCAACAAAAGCGTTGCGCGGCAGGATGGGAAACTGGTCATCAGTACACCGAAAACGCCGAATTCCATCCGAACGGTGTTGCTCCCAGCTGATACAGTAAAACTTCTTGTGGAAGAACATGAAAAACACCCAGCAAACCCGTATTTGTTCCCATCTCCGCGCACGGGAGAGACGTGGGACCCGGACGGCTTCCGCAGACTTCACGACAGGATCATCAAGGAGATTGGCGCAGAACATGTGAGATTTCATGACATGAGACACACATTTGCAACGTTATCCCTGAAAAGCGGCGTGGACGTGCGGACGCTTTCAGAAACGCTGGGACATTTCAGCGCAGGATTCACCCTCAGCACCTATGTCCACTCGACACCGGGGATGAAACAGAGCGCGGCAGATGCGATCGGAAACACCATCCGAAACGCGATCTGAAGCGTGAAACCGAAGCGGCGGC
>ERZ772880.561-NODE-561-length-34716-cov-5.718242_pt1 | contig 34716 bp, 26 predicted proteins | sample MGYA00580577_ERZ772880 | MGnify/ENA primary metagenome ERZ772880 (study PRJEB29015, sample SAMEA2737705) | human gut metagenome | biome: human gut; feature: human-associated habitat; material: faeces | place: China | collected 2012 ... | reverse complement strand
TGGCACCTCGATGTCGGCTCGTCACATCCTGGGGCTGGAGAAGGTCCCAAGGGTTCGGCTGTTCGCCGATTAAAGTGGCACGCGAGCTGGGTTCAGAACGTCGTGAGACAGTTCGGTCCCTATCTGTTGCGGGCGTAAGAGATTTGAAGGGAGCTGTCCTTAGTACGAGAGGACCGGGATGGACTGACCTCTGGTGCACCAGTTGTCCTGCCAAGGGCATAGCTGGGTAGCTACGTCGGGACGAGATAAACGCTGAAAGCATCTAAGCGTGAAACTCCCCCTAAGATAAGATCTCTCATCCTGAAAAGGAGTAAGGCTCGTCGTAGACTATGACGTTGATAGGTCAGAGGTGGAAGCGCTGTAAGGCGTGTAGCTGACTGATACTAATAAGCCGAGGGCTTGACCTACAAATTGGTAGAATGCAGGCTCATTTGCCTCCCATGATTCGCAGACTTTGATTGGTGTTCGGTTTTCAGGGTATATCCCAAATAGTTGGTGCTGATTGGTACGAGGGTCCACCTGTTCCCATACCGAACACAGAAGTTAAGCTCGTATTCGTCGACGATACTTGCCGGGTGACTGGCCGGGAAAATAGATAGTGCCAACATATATATTCCTCCTTAGCTCAGCCGGTAGAGCATCTGACTGTTAATCAGGGGGTCGTTGGTTCGAGTCCAACAGGGGGAGCCATTGGTTAGCCGTCACACCTGTGGCGGCTAATTCACTAAACTTTTACTGTTATGGGCCTTTAGCTCAGTTGGTTAGAGCAGCCGGCTCATAACCGGTCGGTCCTGGGTTCGAGTCCCCGAAGGCCCACCATCCGATAGGGGTATAGCTCAATTGGTAGAGCGGCGGTCTCCAAAACCGTAGGCTCAGGGTTCAAGTCCTTGTGCCCCTGCCAGTAGATAGCCAGTAATTATTGTGATTACTGGCTATTTTCTTTATTTCTAGGCACTTTTCGACCGAAAAAGTTCGGATAACATAACGCCCAAAAATTTTCCCCCATTTTTCCCCCTTATCGGGAGCAGGTAACAGGTGGTTGACTATACTTCCAGATGGTTATAAAATGCTTGCATCCGCATGGCACTTTCCTGCCGCATTTTCTGCGTGACATGCCCGTAGACATCAAGTGTAAACTGTGCCGTAGCATGACCTAAATTAGCCTGCACTGTTTTAATGTCGTCGCCAGAGTACAATGAGGTTACTGCGAAGCTGTGACGCAGATCATGAAAGCGAACATCTGGGGGAATGTTTGCCCTTTCAATCACGGCCTTGAAGTGCTTTACGACTGTTCGGCGAACAAGATTTTTACCAAGTGCGTCCGTGAAAACGAGGTTAAATTTGTTTTCCCAGGCTGCTCCGACAATTTGCTTGTTTGCATTTTGCTGTTGCTGCTCATCTTTTAGAGCTTCCATTACAACTGGGGCCGGGGATAGCACTCGACACTTTCCGCTCTTGGGCGTTTCCAGAAAGTAAACGCCGTCTTTGCATTGAAGCTGCTGCTTGATGGCGATCTGCCCGGTCTTGAAATTAACGTTGTCCCAGGATAGACCTAACAATTCGCCTTGACGCATACCTGTGAACATCGCAACGATAAACAGGTTATCGTATGCGTCCTTCTTCGCTTCCTTCAGCATTCGGGCGATTTCCTCTGGTTCCAAGGGCTTGATTTCTGGCCGAACGACTTTGGGAAGTTTGCAGCCGGCAGTTGGGTTCTTCTGAATATAACCATTTGAAATTGCCTGCTCTAATGCGGCATGGAGGACACCATGTATGTTCTTTACTGTTTTCGGTGCCAGTCCTGATTTTGTAAGGGAGTTATAGAACAGCTGAATTGTATGTGTGTCCAGATCTTCCAGTTTTGCAGCGCCGAGATGTGGAATCAGGTGTTTCTTGATTTGCTTTGAGTAGTTGCTTACTGTGAGAGGCTTCCAGTCTGCAGTATATTCTGAGATCCACGTATTCAGCCACTCACCAACTGTTAGTTTGCAGGAAGGTAGGTAGGTGCCGGTATCAATCGACGTTGTGATCTCTTTTAATCTCCTAGCAACCTCACGCTGTGTTTTTCCGCTGATACTTTTTTGAATCTGCTTGCCTGTGCCGGGATTGATCCCGACGGTGTAACGTGCTTCGTAGTAGGTATAGGCTTTTCCGTTTATAACTTTCTCTTTTTTTCGGATGGAGCCCATTCCGGCGACAGACTTTCTTCCAGATGCTTTGCTTTGCGACATAAATACGCTCCTTTCGATGCCGCATAGCAGGTACAAATCAATCATACCACGAATGAACCCAAATCACAAGATGATATGCTTCAGCCGTTGCGCAGATACTCGTTGAAAGCATCTAAAGGGATTTTATATGTGCGCCCAATTCGGATGCTTCTGATTTTCCCTGAACGCACTAGTTCATAGGCCGTGTTATGGCTGATGGAGAGCAATACCTGCAGGTCTTTTACATGTAGAATCTGAGGAAGCTGATCTTTTTTTAATTCTTCTTCGTTCATAAATACCTCGATTTTATTTGATGCAGCCTTTCTCGAAATAATGAGAAGGCTGTTTTTGTTTTATAAGCCATCTGGCAGTCCGTTCCTACGCTCCGGTCAAGAGCGCGTATTGCAGTCGCCGCTGTGCAGCGTTGGGCCCTGGGTACGCTCATATCATCGCATACTGTCCGCGGCTGCTGTATCTCCCTGCCAGATGGGTGTTCGGTTGTCAAGGTGCATTGCTTGAGGGTCTTTACACTTAAAAAATAGAGGCCGCTTCGACTTTTTCTGCACAGATGAGAAAAAATATTTTATATGCTATGATTTGTGATGGATCAAACACATACAGGAGGTACTTATCATGATCTACACAAAACAGGAAAAGAAGAAGCTGGAACGGGTGATCTCGGTGTTTGCGGAGCGGCTGAAGGAAAGCGATGCCTTTGACCTTGTCTGGTCGGACAAGGTAGGATATGTCCTGCTGGATATTTCGCCGGACTATGACTATGTGGATACCGCACGGCGCATCGATACGGCAGAAGAACTGTGCAGACTCATGCTGGAGGACATTGCGCTGGATGTGCTTCTGCTGACAGAGAATGAACATTCTATGGAAACGGCAGACCCGTTGGAGCGTGCTGAGATCCTGCGCCGGTGGCAGCCGTTTTTTGAACAGCTTCCGGAGTATGAATATCTCCGGAAGGAATTGACTTCCAAGTGGCCGTAAGCTGCCCTTTCCTTGACAACCACAATATCTTGTGGTAAAGTTGGCTTGTAATTGAGATTTGTGCATACCGCTTGTGGCACGACAGCCGCAGCGTTCGGAGTATTCCGACTTGCACACGTATTGTCAGGCTTTTACGATTTCCGGTAGAGTTGCCATGTCCGCAGGACAGGTTTCTGCCGGATTTCTTTTTTGGGCGCAACGCCCACAGATTGCGGGAATGACCGCGACGCAGAAGAAGCTGCGCCGCAGGATATTCCCGCTATTTTTTTGCCCAAATGCCGAAAGGCTTTGAGGATATATTTTTACGAAAGGCGGTAACCAAATGAAAACACGAAAAAAATGGCGTCCCGGAGGACGGCAGCGGCAGTCTGCGGCGTATCATCGCAAAGCGGTTCACGAGCGGAAGCGTGTGGTACGGCTGCGGGTGTGGAAGAAGGGAGAAAAGAATGGTGTTGTGGCTGAAGTATGAGCCGCAGGAGTTGGTAGATACAAGTAATCTGAGTAGCGAAGAATGGCTGTCCTATCGACGGCGGGGCATCGGCGGCAGCGACGCTGCGGCGATCCTCGGCATTTCGCCCTGGCGGACAGCACGGGATCTGTACTATGACAAGCTGAATGTTGTAAAGGCGGACATGGATGAAAACTGGGTCGCGCTGGAGATGGGACATCTGCTAGAGGATCTGGTTGCGCGGATTTTTGCGAAGAAAACCGGGCTGCATATCTTTCAACGGAAGGTCATGTTCCAGCACCCGCTGTATCCGTGGATGCTGGCGGATCTGGACTACCTTGTGGAGCTTCCGGACGGCAGCAATGCCATTTTGGAGATCAAGACGACAAATTATAACGCCCGAGAAAACTGGTGGTACAACGGCGAGGAGATCGTTCCGGTGTACTACGAATCTCAGGGTCGGCATTATATGTCGGTCATGAATCTGGACAGGGTCTACTTCTGCTGCCTGTATGGAAACAATGAGGATGAGGTCATCATCCGGCATTTGGACCGGGACTATGCCTATGAGTCGGAGCTGATCGCACTGGAGGATGCGTTCTGGAACGACCATGTGCAGAAGCACCAGCCACCGGACTATACGGAAAGCGGCGACCTTATCTTGCAGAGTTTGCAGAGATGGAAAGGCATTGACCGAAGGGATTTGCCGCCGACAGCGTTCGGCGCGCCGCAACTACCGCAGATTCATCAGTATTTGCAGCTTCAGGAGCAGAAAAACGCGCTTGCAAAACAGGTCACACAGCTGGATACGCAGATGCAGCAGCTCAAAGGCTTGCTTGTCAGCGAACTGGATGGTAAAGACTGCGCGACCTGCGCGGACGGTGAACAAAGCTATGTCATTTCCTACAATCCCATTCGCAGGCAGGGCATCTCCAAGGATAATCTGGTTCGCTTGCGGGAGGTTTACCCAGAGATTTACGCACAGTTTGTGGAAACGTCGGAGTCCAGACGGTTCAGCATCAAAATCGCGGCGCAGCCCGCCGCTTGAGTGAGGTGAAAAACGAATGATTGCAGCCTATGATAAGCTCATCTACTTCAATGAAGCCAGCAAATACACCATTCTTCGGATGCGCACGGATGATCCGTCTGTTCCGGAAGAAGCCCGTTCCCAATATACGTTTCGTGACCGGATGCTTCGGTTCACCGCTGTCGGCTATGGCCTGCCGCAGACGGATTCCGTCAAGCTGGAGATCGAGGGTGACTGGAAAGAGGGCAAGTATGGCTTGCAGCTCCATGTGGAGCACTGGCACGAGCTTGTGCCGCCGACAACGGAAGGACTTCTGAACTATCTTTCGTCGGGCCTGCTCAAAGGTATCGGGGAAAGCACGGCCAGAAGCATTGTCCAGCGGTTCGGCACAGACGCGCTCGATGTGCTGGAATATCATCCGGAGAAACTGTTGGAGATCCGCGGCATCACGGAGCAGAAGCTGGAGGAGATCAAGACCTGCTACGCAGAAAGCCGCGCCATGCGGGACATTATGGAGCTGCTGACGCCGTTTCAGGTCACGCCTGTGACGGCAATGAAGATCTATCAGCACTTCGGCCCCGCCTGTACGGATATTTTGCGGCAGAGCCCGTTCCGGCTCTGTGAAATATCCGGGTTTGGATTCAGGCGCGTCGATACGATCATCCGGAAGTCCGGCGGCGATCCGCACGACCCGGTCCGTATCCACGGCGCGATGATCTGCGCACTGGAAAACGCGCGGCAGCATGGGCATCTGTATCTGGAGGTCAATACGCTGATTGCAGAATCCCTGCAATTCCTCAACGAGCCGATCCCGCTGCCCCAGATGCAGGTCAGGCGTGCGGAGGTAGAACAGAAATTACAGCAGATGGCAGAAGACAAAGGGATCGTTTCTGATGGCGGCCGATTGTACCTTCCGCATATTTTCATGCAGGAGGTTGAGACTGCGGCAAAGGCGGCAGCCATGCTCATGGAACACACGGCAAAAATTGACGTGACGCTTCCACTGGAGCAGGTCAAGCAAAAACTCGGCTTGCACTTAACAAAGCGGCAGAGCCGCGGCGTCGAGGTGGCGATGGAACAAAATCTCTCCATTATCACCGGCGGCCCAGGCACCGGCAAGACGACAGTGCTGAAAGCCATCATCGAGGTCTACCGGATTTTGCATCCCAAAAACCGCATCCTCCTCGCCGCACCGACCGGCAAGGCCAGCCGACGCATGGCGCAGAGCACCGGGATGCTGGATGCACTGACGCTGCACAGTCTGCTTGGCTTGCAGGGCGATTTTTGCAGCAAGGACAAGCAGGATCAGCCGCTGCCGGTTGACTTTCTGATCGTGGATGAGGCGTCCATGGTGGATATGTGGCTGGCGCATCAGCTGTTTACGCGCCTGCGGAAAGGAACAAAACTCCTGCTGTTGGGCGATGTTGACCAGTTGGAGAGCGTCGGTGCGGGCAACGTGTTCGCGGAGCTGATTGGAAGCGGCATCGTGCCGGTGACGGTTCTCGATGAGATTTTCCGGCAGTCCAAGGACAGCCTGATCGCCTACAACGCCAAATTCATCAACGAGGAAAACAGCAGCCTGTTCTATGGTCCAGATTTTCAGTTCGTCAAGGCAGAAAATCAGGAGGAAGCCGCGGCGCAGATCCAGACGCTCTATCTGCGGGAATTGCAGGATACGTCCATTGGACAGCTTCAGATCATCTCGCCCTATCGGACGGACGGAGAAGCGTCTTCCAACGGTCTGAACGTACTGATTCGGGAAACGGTCAATCCGCATACGGAAAAAATTCCGGAGCTGGCGTTCGGAGAGCGTATCTTTCGCCTGCACGACCGTGTGATGCAGACCAAGAATAATTACAGTCTGGAAAGTTATGATTCCGCGTGTAAGCAGAAATTCAAGGGCGTGTTCAACGGCGACATCGGGAGCATTTGCAAGATCCTACCCGATAAGCTGTGCGTGGATTATGATGGGCGCATCGTGGAGTATTCCAAAAGCCAGCTCGGTGATCTGGAATCGGCATATGCCATTACGATCCATAAGTCGATGGGTTCGGAGTACGAAACGGTCATCATTCCCATTTTGATGGCACACCGCATTTTGCTGACGAAGAACCTGATCTACACCGCCGTGACACGCGCAAAGAAGCGTGTGATTCTGGTCGGGCAGAAGCGTGCGCTGTTTCTGGCGATCCACTCCGGCAGAAAGGTCAAACGGAACACCTGCCTTGCCGAACGGATCTTAAAGTACAATCAGGTATTCAGACAAAAGGCTCTGCCGCAGGGCGCGACAGAGCAGAAATTGAAAAAAGCCGGTTAAGTTGAGATGGATGTGCAGAATTTGCGCAGTCATCTCTTATTTTATTTATGGAAGGAGTTCTAAGAAATGAATGACAACAAATCCACTGTGATGAACAACGCCGCCGTGCAGCAGCTGCGCAAGGTGCCGGGCTTTGACCCGATGAAGCTCCTGCGCAAAACGATCTCCGTCAAAACTGGGCACCCGGTCTGGAAGCTGGATCTCCGCTATAAGCGGCTCTGGTTCCGTCTGGCTTGCCCGAACGGAAGGATGCTCCTGAAGCCGCTGCGCATCAGCGACCAGCTGGCAATTATCGAAGCGCAGGTTTATTTCAGCAAGGACGATCCGGTTCCGGCCGCCAGCTTTACCTCCGAACAGCGCAGGGAGAATGTCCCCAGTGGGGAATTTCTCCGTGCCGCGCAGGAGGATGCGCTCAACATGGCGCTGGAAAACGCCGGTTTCGGCATCCAGTTCTGCGACGTGAGCCGCGACTACGGCGGCGAGCTGTTTGGGTCAGAAGTGCCGGTCCAAACGGAAGTCGAAGAAGCAGCTGTCGAGGAAACCAAAGCGCTCATTGCGGAGGAAACTGCCGCAGAAACAGCGCCGACGATGGATATGGATTCTGCGCCCACTGAACAGCCCGTCGAAGAAACAATGGCACCTGTCGTGGAAGAAACGCCTGACCTTCATGTCGTGCCGCTGCAGCAGGAAGAAGCTGCGGAAGAAGTTGCAGAACAGCCGCAGACCGCGTCCTATACGGCAGATATGGATGTCAGCGAGATCACGCAGCGTATGACAGTGGACGAAGCCAAGGCCGTTGTGGTGCAGATCGGCACCTGCCGCGGCTGGACGCTCGAACAGGTCGCGCAGCGCCGTCCGGCGAGCCTCAAGTGGTATCTCTATGGCTGCGATCAGGCGGACAATATTCTCAAAGCCGCAGCGTCCGTTCTGCTGGACAATCTGCAGCAGAAAGCCGGATGAAGCGTCAAGTTTGGATGAAAGGGTGTGGCCGTTATCAAAGCCGGTTCTTCACAGTTTCCGTTCCACCTTACAGACATTGCATCGCTGCTGCGGCTCAATATCCGCAGGCGCGGCCCGGATTTTCTGTATGTGGACTGCCCGCTTTGCGGCGATCATCGCGGCAAGCTCTATCTGAAAACGTCACGGGACGTGTGGCACTGTAATTACTGTCAGGAATCCGGCGGGATGCTGGCGCTCTATGCAAAGGTCTACGGGATCAGCAACGCAGACGCCTACCGGGAGATCTGCGAAGCGCTTCAAACCGGAGATTACGCGCCAGAGTATCAGAGCTACCAGAACCGGCAGCCGCAGGAAATCGCGCAGTCGGCCAGGGCACCCCGGCAGGCAATTCACCAAACACTTTCAATGCTGTTTTCCATGCTGTCGCTGACGCCGAAGCACCGTGCGCATCTGCGTGAGGTGCGTGGACTGACGGACGACCAGATCGAACGGTTCGGCTTCAAAAGCACCCCGCCGCCTTATCTCTGCAAGAGTTTGACGGCGCGGTTTTTGAAGCAGGGGTGTACCCTGCAGGGCGTTCCCGGATTTTATCTGGCGGAGGACGGCAGATGGACAGTACGATTTGGAACACGCACGGCTGGGATTTTGATCCCAGCCAGAAGCGCGGACGGACTGGTCTGCGGCGCGCAGATCCGGCTGGATATTCCCATCCGGGAGGAAAATGCGCCCGCCGATAAGGAGGGCACGAAGTACCTCTGGCTGTCGTCGAGCAGCAAACCGATGGGGACATCCTCGGAAAGCCCCATCCACTTTGTTGGCGATCCGTGTTCCAGAGTGGTCTATGTGACGGAAGGGTTACTCAAGGCTGACATCTGCCATGCGCTGATGCACCGCACCTTTGCAGCAATTGCCGGAGCAAACAACGTGTCCAAGCTGGACGAGCTGTTTGCGTTCCTCAAAAAGAACGGCACAGAGGAGATCATCGAGGCGCAGGACATGGACAAGTATCGGAATGTTCACGTTGAGAAAGGTGCCTCCAAGATCTATCTGATGGCACGAAAGCACGGACTGCAATGCCGCCGGCTGACGTGGAATCCCAACTATAAGGGGTTAGATGACTGGCAGCTTGCGCTCCGGAAGAACGCTGGGAAAGCACCGAAAACAATGACGTTCCGGGAGCGGTATCTGCATGGTGTGTGCGAGGTTTCCGAGATAGACGCCTGCGTGGAACGATGGCACAAGGCACAGCCGGATGGTGTGTCCTTGCAGGCATACCTCGGCTTGCCGGATGAAGAATATCACGCTTTTTTGCAGCCAGGCGGCAACGCACGGTTGGCAGAGCTTTTGAACGCGCAGCGTAAGCAGCTCGGCTGCCGCATTTATCAGCTGGAATTTACGGACACGGAGAAAACGAAACCGTTCGCGTTCTCCGGGATCGAAGCGCTCCACAAGGCAGGCTTTCAGCAGCCGCCCGCGAGCGAGTACCGGCTGGTGCGCGATGAAACGCTCTATTGTCCAAAGGGCGAACCGGATCTGGCTGTGCTGGAGCGTGTATTTGACCGCTATAACGGCAAGCTGCCGACAGACTATCCGGGGCGCTGCATTGCACCATCTGATGTGCTGGAACTGTACGACGCAGAAAAGCGGCGGTATTACTATCGGGATAGGAAGCAGTTCGTGCCGGTGGCGTTTTCTCCGCTGATGGCGCGGCCAATACAAAAATGAAAGGAGACAGCATATGAGAAAAATTACGGTTCTGGATTTCGCAAATCAGATCGGCGTTCTCAGCGACGAGGTTCCCGTAGTCGTGAAGACGGACAGGAAGGTCATCGGCCGCTTCCGCTGCTTATATGAGATACCGGAAACGGCCATGCCGGGGGTTCTTGAAGCAAAAATCGACCATGTCATTCTGCGCTCCGACGAGATTACAATTCAGGTCAAGCTGAAAGCAGTCACCACATAATTGACCGTGACCGGAGCGATATGAATAAGAGAAATGAGATCGTGCAGCTTTGCGCATTTTGCCGCAGCCTTGGTGCGCACGTTCGCGAAGTACAGGACGGCGCCAGCTTTACGGCAATGCTCTGGGAGGATGAGGACAGCGTCAGCGAACGCGACGCCGCTGAGATCCAGAGGAAAATCAAACGAAAGACCGCAGAATATCCGGGATTCGTGTGCTACTGCTTCGACGCATTCAGCACGCTGATCTATCGGGTATAACACATGGATGGGCGCAGCAGAATTGCTGCGCCCATTTTCTATCAGAAAGGAGCTTTATCATGGGCGTATTTTCAGAGCTTGATCTGGAAAACCAGCAGACAGAATTGGACGGACACGATTCCAAAACGGCAGAAATGCAGACCTTGCAGGCAAAGCTGATCCAGCAGCACGAGCAGAAAAAAGCTGCCGCCGCTGCGGAAGTGACGAGCAAGGAGCCTGCGGCGGAGTCGGTTGCCAAAACGGAAGCAGAGCAGGAAGATCCTGCAGCAGCGGAAGCAGAAAAGCGCCGTCGGCACGAGGAAGCAGAAGCCAAACGGAAAGCGGAATGGGAGCGGCAGCAGGAGGAAAAACATGCCGCTGAACAGGATGCGCTTGCAAAAATTGAGCAGATGAGCGAGACGGAGCTGGTCAAAGCGTCGATGGAGCGCATGAAAAAAGAAACCGAGCGGCTGACGCGGCGGAATCTCAAGGAGTGTGTTTCCGAGTATGTGCAGACGCTCTGTCTCAGTGATCCGGCGTTCGCGCGGATGGTCATGCACCCGCGCAAGAGTATGGCACATTGTCTGCAATTCATCAACCGGAAAGCGCGGGAGTATCTGCTTGCGGAAATGAAGGATAACGGCATGGAGCCGCAGCCAAACGGCATTTACGGCGGCGATGTGCCGGAGGATACCTGTTATGACTGGGCAGAGGAATATTTCCGGGATGCAAACGCCGAAGAGGATGAGATCAAGGAGGAACCGTTTGTTCCAAAACCGTATCCGGGTGCGCCAGTCAAATCCAAGCGTCAGCCCAAAAAGGAGAAGACAAAAGCTGGGACAAAGACTGCAAAACCGGAGCAGGTCATTCAAATGCCGCAGCCGGAGAAATCGCCCGATGAAGAACAGTTTTCTATGTTTGATCTGATGGGAGGCATGGCCGGATGATCGCTTATAAAGGAATGTGCCCAGGTATGGTCTGCCTTGGCTATCAGCTAAAGATGGGCTTGAATGTAACGGAACAGGCAAATTGTCAGGCGAATGGGTTTCATTGCGCGGCAAACCCGATGGACTGCCTGCGCTATTATGGGGATTTTCAGAACTCGGAATACTATCTGGTTCGTCCGTGCGGCGATCTGGATGAGGATGCGGTAGATTCCAGAATCTCCTGCACGCAGCTCTGGGTGCTCCGAAAGCTGGAGCCACAGGAGTTTTTCCTGCATGCGCTTGCGTATATGGCAGACCATCCGCAGATGCCGGATGGCTGTGATGTCAAAAGAGAACGTGCGCAGGCATGGAATGGCTACGCCGTCGTGCGCGGCAAGCACCCGCGCGCAAAGGGCAAGCTCGGAGATATTCTGGCATTTGCCAGAGAAGCTGTGAACGGACCGAAGATCGAGCATCTTTCGCTGTGCGTGATCGACGGCAAGGAGCGTCTGCCGGATGTCTGGTATGACGACAATTTTAAGGAATGTGAGGCGGCATAAACGAATGAAGCGAAAAGAGTTAGAAAAACTGACCATTCTGCAGGCAACGACTGCGATGCTGAAGCAGGCGGAAAACGAACCGATGATAGAGAGCGGATATTTCCGAAAAGAACTACGCTATGAACACGAGTACTACGCCAGATGCAAGCGGTTTGATCGGATTCTGAAGGTCGCAATCTATCTGACAAAAAATCTGGCTGCCGGCGGCAGAAAGCCAGTGTATGAGCTGTTTCTTGACTATGATGCGCAGGATTTCCTGACATACAGTTTCGTGGAAAAGAAGTGGCGTACCGCGATGCTCCGCAATTTACCGCAGCAGGGATTTGGCATCTCTGACGCGCAGATCTCATCCCGTGATTCCGCTGTGATCAGCCAATATCTGCATTCCAAATGGGGTGCGATCGCGGCGATCCGGGAGTTTCAGGAAGGGATTCGGGAAAAGCAGCTTCTGGCCCGGCACAAGAAAGAAACCGATCCGTGGGATGCAGCAATGGCGCTTGTGCCTCCGCTTCCAAAGGACTGGGGCAGATGGGTCAGCAAGGTCGGCGTTGAGCAGAATTATATGTTCTATCAATACCGGCGCGGCGGCGCCAAAAACGGCTATTGCAGCTACTGTGACCGCGAGGTTTCGATTCGGAAGCCGAAGCACAATGCGTTTACCAGATGCCCCAGATGCAGAAAACAAGTGCAGTTCAAATCCTTCGGCAAGATGGGACGGCTGCGCACAGGGCGGAATATCCTGTATCTAATGCAGCCTTATCCGGGCGGCTTTGTGATCCGGGAATTTTGGGCGGAACGAACCTATGACAAAGAGAAATACAGGAATATCAAGGCATTTTACCATGAGTTCCGCCGCGCGATCTTTGACGCGGACGCAAAACCGGTGCAGGCATTTTACTGGGGTGTTTATAAGCAGCGCACATCGCGTTGGATCAAGGGCAATAACTGCGGCGTGGGATATTACCCGGATGAAAGCGGACGCGTGTACGGGAAAACGGTTCCATATCTCGCAAGAACATATTTGCAGAAAACTGGATTGCCGGAGTTGACCCGCACCAAAATGAAAATAGACCCGGAAAAATATCTTGTCGTATTGAAAAGGATGCCGAATTTGGAGCAGCTGACAAAAGCCGGTCTGTTCCGGCTTGCAGTGGAATGTACGAAGGATTATTACAAATTGAGTTCAATTTTTCAGACAACACCCGTGCAGAGAGGCCTTGCACCAAAACTCGGCCTGAACCGACTGGAACTTGCACGGCTGCGGAAGAATCAGGGCGGGCGTGCATTTCTGGAATGGCTGCAATTTGAAAAGCAGACAGGAAAGCCGATCTCAGATTTTGCGATCCAGTGGATGTGCAAGGAACATATTGACCCGCAGCAGCTGCAATTCGTTGCAGATCGGATGCGCTATGGGCAGATCCAGCATTACCTGAACAGGCAGATGCAGGAACTGAATTTGAGCAGCGAACGTGTCATTGAACTGTGGAGGGACTACCTTTCCATGGCGTTCCGCTTCGGTTATGACACAAACGACCCCATCGTGTATCGTGTACGCAAACTTCTGCAGCGGCATGACGAATTGGCCGCCCGCGGAGAGGAAAAGCAGTTGACCCTTCGTGCCGGAGAGCTCCTTCAGACATATCCGCATATAGAACAGAATTTGCAGGCGATCCGGGAAAAGTTTGCGTTTACAGGGAAGCAGTTCCAGATTCAGGTTCCAGATAAGCTGGAAGATATTTTCATGGACAGCCGGAAGCTCTGCCACTGCATTGCCAACAGTGATGTCTACTGGGAGCGTATGGAGCGCAGGGAAAGCTATCTGCTGTTTCTGAGAAAGACAGCCGAACCGGACACCCCCTATTATACCGTAGAGGCAGAGCCGGGCGGCACGGTACGGCAGGTCCGCACCCAGTATAATCGCCAGAACGATGATATTGGCGAGGTGCGCGCATTCCTGAAGATCTGGCAGAAGCAGCTTGCCAAGCGGCTGACGCAGAAAGATAAGCAGCTTGCGGCCGACAGCCACGAGCTGCGCATCAAAGAACTGGTGCAGCTGCGAAATGATCAGGTCACGATTCACACGGGCGACCTTGCAGGTCGGCTGCTCGTGGATGTGCTGACAGAAGATCTGATGGAAGCGGCATAACAAAAACGGAGTGGGAGCGCAGCGGCGCTTCCACTCCCATAGAAAGGACTGAAAACATGGATCATATCACAGAGGCGTTTTACAACGTCATGTACCAATACAGGTTGGCCTTTACGCCGGACGGCGTGCAGGCAAACCTCGACCTGTGGCGGCAGCAGAAAACGCCACTTTTGGAGCTGCTGCGCCGCCACCCGAACTGGCGGGAGCAGGAGCTTGCGGTTGTGTTCGATCTATCCGAACAGCGGCAGCTTGACCGAGCCTGCGTGGATGAAACAAAGTTTGAAATGTTGACGCTCGCGGAGGAAGCGGGATTGACGGGCGAACGGCTGGAAGAATTTCGGGATGCGCTGGACGCTGCGACAGCGGATTATGCGACCGTTCCGGATGAATCCCGGCTGCCGGTGATCCGGAACCGCGGACATATCAAGTGCGACGCTGGCATGAAGGCAAGCCGCATCATAAACCGGCTGTGCGCAAAATTCGGCATCGACCAATATGAAACAGAGCGGGGGCTTGGACACGGGGATACGCTCCATACCGCACGAGTCAAGCCCTACAACGCGGTTTTCGCGCGGCTGGCTGACGCGCTCAATCCGGTGCGGATCAGCAAAACCGGCGTATTGTCCGTCCATCCGTGCGACTTTCTGGAGATGTCAGCGAAGAAAAACGCATGGCATTCCTGTCACTGTTTAGCAGACGGCGGATGGCGGGCCGGCTGCCAGTCCTATATGGGCGACGGCGTGAGTATGGTATTCTTCACAGTTGATGATGAGGTCAAGGATCACTTTTATCGTGCGCGGCGGCTGACGCGGCAAGTCTTCTGCTATCGGGACGGTGTGCTGCTGCAATCAAGACTATATCCGCAGAATGACGACGATGTGCGAAAGCTCTACCGGAGCATGGTGCAAAGCGTGATCTCAAGATGCCTTGGCCTGCCGAATCTCTGGAAAACGAATACGACCCTTACAGAAATCCGACCTTATTGGACAACCGTGCAGGGTAGCCTGCATTACACGGATTATGAGAACGGCTATGCCGCGTTGTCACTGATGAAGGGCTATGGAGACTATGGGCATCTGGATATCGGAAGCGCGGCGCGCTGCGTTGGCTGCGGTCGGCTCCATGATCGACGCAACTCAACGCACTGCGGCGAATGTGAAGACATGTGTGTTTGCAAGGCGTGCGGAAGCGTGGTCCCGAAAAACAGCGGCCAATTTTTAGACGGCGACGGATTTTACTGCGCGGAGTGTATGCAGCCGTGCAGCTGCTGTGGGAAACTGCTTCCGAGAGAAGCGCTGCGGCCGGTGCTCAACCGGCGCGGGCGGACAAATCAGCTTTGCCCATCCTGTGAAGAAGCAGAGCTGGCAAATTGCCGTACCTGTGCGGCGCATAGTTGCTGTAAGGATTTGCGCGGCTTGCTGTTTTGCAAGAGAAGTCGCTATACACAAATAGAATTGGAGGAACAATATGCGTAATTTATATGAGCAGTGCTTAAAGCTGACGCAGTTTGCGGCGATGGAGTTTGAAGAGATTTTTCAGTTTTCACAGGAACGTCTCAAGCAGGCGTTAGAAACAGAGTTGATTGAGAACGGATATGCCGTGCGGAAGCAACGAGGCTTTTTGTACGCGGAAGGGACGGTGCCTGTCCTGCTGGTTGCGCATCTGGACACTGTCCATCGCACCCAACCGGAAACGATCTGCTATTCCGCAGACGGCACGGCCATGATGTCGCCGCAGGGAATTGGCGGCGATGACCGGGCTGGCGTTTACATGATCCTGCGTCTGATCCAGAGCTGTCATTGTCACGTCCTGTTCTGTGAGGATGAGGAAACCGGCGGACACGGGGCACGTGCCTTTACAAAGTCCGGAATCAAACCGGACGTCAATTATATCGTGGAGTTGGATCGCACGGGCAGCAACGACGCGGTATTCTATCAATGCCGCAACCGGCAGTTCGAGCGACATATCAACAGCTTTGGCTTCCAGACAGCGTTCGGAAGCTTCAGCGACATTTCCATTTTGGCACCGCATCTGAATCTTGCCGCGGTCAACCTCAGCACCGGCTACTACCATGCACACCAGCTGGGAGAATATGTCCGGTTGGACAAGGTGGAGGAGTTGATCGGCCGTGTGGAGAAGCTCCTGCAAACGAAAACGGAACAGTTTTCTTACACGCAGAGGTTTACGGCAAGAAAGCTGGGTGAACCAAACGATTTGCAGCGGAAACGGCTCATTGCATTGTCTGACGCTCATTTTGTCCGGATCAATCACCAGAATGTTGCCGACGGGCGCGGATATTATATGGACATAAGCGGCAGAATTTATCTCTATCTTGAGGAATGTGACCGTATGGTACATATCCGTGACGCAGAAGCATTCTGCATGGATGGCTCTGCTGCTACATATCAGGCGGGGTCAGCAAAAGAATACAAGACCATAGAAGTGGAAGAAGCCATCCGCCTGCTGGGGCGGGAACGCATAGCTGGATAAAAGAAACGGTTGATTGAGAGAAAACCGACAGCACACTTCTAAATGTGTGCTGTCGGTTTTTTTGTGCGTCTTTTGTTGAACCTGCCGTACTCCATACGTATAAGAGAAGTACGGGAGGTAAAATACAATGCTAATTTCTATTGACCACGGGAACAAACAGGTAAAAACGATCCACCACGCGCCGTTCACATCGGGCTTGGTATGCAGCGAGGTACGGCCATTTGGAGGTGAAACGCTGACCTATCAGGGGCGGTATTATACGCTCACAGACCAGCGGATTCCATACCGCCGGGACAAGACGGAGGACGAGCGCTTCTTTGTGCTGACGCTTTTTGCGATTGCGTATGAGCTGGAAGCTGCGTCCTTCTACGGAGCTGGCCCAGTGCGGGTGCAGCTTGCGGTCGGCCTGCCGCCGGCACATTACGGTGCGCAGCAGAAACGGTTTGCAGAATATTTTCTGAATCGAGGGACGGTCAGCTTCACGCTTCATGACAGGCAGTACGAGATTCTGATCGACGAGGTCAGCTGCTATCCGCAGTCGTATGCCGCAGCCATTACCGTATTCCAGACGCTGCAAAGCAGTCCCAGGGCGCTTATCATTGATATTGGCGGCTTCACAGCGGATTATTTGCTGCTCCGGAACGGAGAGGGTGACCTGAGCGTCTGCGATTCGCTGGAGAACGGCGTGATCCTGCTCTACAACCGGATCAAATCGCGTGTCGCTGCCGAACAGGACTTGCTGCTGGATGAGACGGAGATCGACGCGATCCTGCTCGGCAGGGACAGCGGACAGTCTGATGCAGTATCGCAGATCGTGCGGCAGCAGGCACAGGAATTTGTCAGTGACCTGCTCAGCTCACTGCGGGAGCGGATGCTGGAATTGAAAAGCGGGAAGGTAATCTTCACTGGCGGTGGGGCCGTTCTGCTCCGGCAGCAAATCGAAGCGTCGGACAAGGTGCGCGAGCCTGTTTTCATCGAGGACATCGCCGCAAACGTGAAGGGCTATCAGCTTCTTTATCAGGCAGAACGGATGGGCGGGAATCATGGACGCTAAAAAAGACCCCGGAAAATTCACGATCCGCTTCTGTATATCCGACCCAAGGCAAATGAAAGCCGTCGATGAGTTGAACGCTCAAGGACGCTTGAAGGCGCAGTTCCTGACCAATGCCATCCTGCACTATGTCGAGGGTACGGCAACTCTGCCGCCGCAGGAAGAACTGGAATCGATTCTGGAACGACTCATGAAGCGCATGCTGGACGATCGTGCAGATATGAGCGCAAAGCCGACTGAAAAGATTGACAGCAGCGAGCCATTCAGCGCTGACGACCTCGCTACTATTGCGGGTACCTTGCAGGCGTTTCGCAGATAATAATGCGCAGATTGTAAATTCGTTGCATTTTGCTTAATCATCGTGAACAACGACTGCAATTAGACTTAGGCGCTTCATCTAACGTCTACTCCATAAATATATTTGATTTCATGTGCTCCACTATCAATCGGCATCTGTTATTTTTATGAGCAATATTTTGGCGGGTTTTAAAAAGGTAAATGTGTTTGCCGGTACGATGGCTTCCAAAACATTGGGTGTAAAAACGGACGTAAACAATTCTATTTCTCGGCCGCCCACTGAGCTGCTATTTGAAGCCGTGAGCCTCGGAAAGAGGACGCACATTGCCTTGCAGATAGTTTTACGCATGTTTTAAAGCTTTAGCAAATTTCCTGCTCAAGCTCAAAAAACAGGCTGTGGTTGAAAAAGTCAACAATGGAGATTCCAAGACCATCGCACAATTTCTTGATCGTTACGATTGTTGTGCTGCGGTTCCGACCACTGACGATGTTGTTTATAGTAGACTGCGTCACGCCGCTGATACTGCATAATTTGTTAATGCTGATTTTGCGCTCTTCACATAATCCGATGATCCTGAGGCGGACGGCATCTCCGATACCCACGTTCACCATCTCCTGTTTTTAAGAAAATGATAACGAATGTATCTTGAAAAGATTAACTCTTTTGAGTTATAATGACTCAAAAGAGTTAAAAAGCACGGATACGTTGAAGGAGCACAATGGAGAAGCACAATGATTAAGGTACTAATTGTGGATGATGAGTTTCGTGTATGCCAACTGATCTGCAATCTGATCGATTGGGGATCGTTGGATATGCAAATTATAGGTGTGGCCCATAACGGGATCGAGGCACGGGAACTGGCACGGGAAACGGTGCCGGATTTGGTCATTACGGATATCCGGATGCCCGGATGCACGGGATTGGAGCTGGTTGAACAGCTGCGGGAAATCTACCGCAGTGTCTCCTTTATTATTATCAGCGGTTACACAAACTTTGAATATACCAGATTGGCGATCCAATACGGCGTAAGTGATTATTTACTCAAACCCATCGATAAGGAAGAATTACTAGCAACCGTCACCCGGATCCGACATGAAATTGAAGCGCGCCGACGTGAGCAGGCGGCAACGGACCGGATGCGTCGTTCATTCTTTAACGATCAGTTGAAGGTCCGGGCCTGTTATTTGATGGATGTCAAGAACCAGAAGAGCCTGTCGATGACTATGGATCAGATTAATCGCGAATACCGGTTTGCGTTCAAGCAGGGGGGATTTCGCGGGTTCCTGGTCAAGATGGATTATGATCCGGAAAACGTGACGTATGAAACGGTGCAGGCAGTATCGCTTCAGGTTCGCGAACAGGTGCTCCAACCGCTGCGGCGGCTCTGCATGGAGTGTGAATTATGGTTTGAGGACAGCGTCGGATGGGGGTGCTGCAACTATGTTTCCGGCATGGGGGCGCAGATCAAAGAACAGATGACGCAATGCCTGCAGGAGCTGCGGATGAATCCGAATATCTATCCGCATATCAGCTTCTCGATGGCACTTTCTGCAGAGACAGAAAATCCGTATAACCTGGGCGAACAGATCCTGTCTGCACGTTCGATGATCCACGAACGCCTGATTTATGGTTCGAAATCACTTCTTACGCGGCATTTTCCATTCTCAGGACTAAGTCTGCCGGATTGTACGGGCGTTTTTTTGCGGAAATATCGGATCGCATTGGAACAGTTCAGCCAGGAAGCGGTACTCGCTGCGGTGGAAGAGCTGCGGAAAACCGTACTTGAGGCGCCTGGCATCACGGGTCAGGAGCTGTATAAAGCGGTGTCGCTCGCAGGTGATAAGCTGCTTGAAAATTGGGGTGTCGCTGAAAACTATGAACAGGAGAAGAATGAATATCAGATGCTTTGCACCCTGAGCGGGACACCTGAAGAACTATTTCAACGGCTATATGCACTGGCGCTGCGGCTGCTCGATGAAACGATACAGCGCCGTGCGGGAGATGAGACCCATCCGTTCCTGATGGCGAAGCAATTCATGGAAAAGCAATACATGGATAATATCTCGCTGGAACAGGTCGCAAGCATTGCGGGATTCAGTCCGAATTATTTCAGCTCCCAGTTCAAGCAGGAAACAGGAATGGGATTTCAGGACTATTTGACCATGCTGCGCATCAACCGCGCAAAGGAGCTGCTGCGCAGCACCAATCTGTCGATCTCCGAGGTGTGTTATCAGGTCGGATATCAGGATATCCGGACATTCAACCGTGTATTCAAGCGCGTGGCCGCACTCCGGCCGGGAGAGTTCAAAAAGCTTTATGGTACGTCGGGCGGGCCAGTACGATGAAAGGCGGCAAGCAAAATGCAGGAGAAGAAAAAGCAATACATTCTGGATGATCTGCTGCGTATCATACTGGCGATGTTCGTTTTGACGGTGCTGTTTGCGTTCAGCTGTTTGCTGCTGAGCCATGGCGCTCACGGTATCTGGCTGGCGGTGCTGGCGCTGTTTGTACTGCTTGGCGTTCTGGGTGGGGTTTTTCTGCGTCGCTGTCTGCGGATCATTCAAAAAAACGAACAGGTCATGCAGCTCTATGCCGCAGGTTATACCATCGCAGACATATGTCACATGGAATGTTATTTCAGTAAGGGAACCGAGATGGCGCTGAAAAAGGCCGTGGCGCTGTTGGACACCGGCAAGCTCCTGAGCGTCAGCAAACGTCAGGCGCAGTATCTTGCTCTGCAGAACCAGATTAATCCACATTTCCTCTATAATACGCTGGAGGGGATCCGCAGTGAGGCGGTTGCGGGCGGTCTCAATGTCGTGGCGGATATGACAGAATACTTGGCAAAGTTTTTCCGGTATACCATCAGCAAGGTTGAAAATCTTGTTAGCGTAACCGAAGAACTGGAGAATATTGAGACATATTTTGCGATCCAGCAGTTTCGGTTCGGAGATCGGCTTCGCCTGGAGATCGACGATCCGGAGCCGGGGATCCAGAATTGTCAGATCCCAAAGCTGACGATGCAGCCGCTTGTGGAGAATGCAATTATTCATGGACTGGAACGAAAGATAGGGATCGGTGTAGTCTCGGTTCGGCTGACACTGACGGAAAAACGGCTGATCGTACGGATCTCCGACAACGGAGTCGGGATGGAGCCGGAAACACTGCACCAGCTTCAGGAAGAGCTGTGCCGAACAGCCTATGATTATATTGACAGCGGGCGAGGCACCGGTATTGCGCTGCTGAATGTGAACAACCGTATCCGTCTTTTGTTTGGGGAGCAGTATGGCATTACCATCTGCAGCACGCCCGGACTCGGAACAGATGTCACGGTAACGCTTCCGGCCAAGCATGAGGGCAGAGCATGAAAACAGAGATTTTACGGCTCGACAATGTGAGCATGCAGATGTCCGGGATCATGCAGCTCGAGCGTTTCAATCTGCAGATATTCAGCGGAGAGATCATGGGGTTGATGGCGCTCAATGCGCATGGTGTATCATCGTTGGTGTCGCTGCTGCAATCGAATACACCGGTACACTTCGGGCGGGTCTATTACTGCGAACGGCTGGTCAACAGCCATATCTACAGCAGGACTACACCGAACGAGATTGTCGTCATTGAGCAGAAGAGTCATCTGGTCAATGGGCTGACAGTTGGGGACAATGTCTTTGTGCTGAGCGGCGTAGAGCGGCGCTGGCTGCTCCATACGCAAAGCTTCCGCGGGCGGCTTCAGGAGCTCGAACAGGCGGTCGGCGTAGACATTCCGTGCAACCGGCAAGTGGAGGAGCTGAGCCTCTTCGAACGGTGCATGGTGGAACTGCTCAAGGCCTGGGAATCCGGAGCGAGGCTTGTCCTGTTGTGGAATATCAGTCATTTTCTGGCGGGAACAGATATCGGACGGCTGCACTATGCGATCCGCCATTTTGCATCTCGTGGGATGGCCTTTATCTACATCTCAAACAGCTACGAAGAACTTTGCGGGCTTTGCGATCGCATAGCGGTGATGTATAACGGGAGCGTTGTAAAGGTTCAGGAAATGGTATCCGGAGGCAGCGAAGACATTCATGCGCTGCTGCAGCAGTTTACCGGCACAACATCGTCTCCCCCGAGAAGTGCCATGTCAAGAGGGAGCATATGTCTCAACCTGAGCAGCGTCAGTACGGCACTGCTGAAACAGGTGGATCTTGCGGTATACAGCGGAGAATGTCTCGCGATCCATACGGAAGACCGGCGGCTGTTGGATGGAATGCGGCGACTGGCTACGGGACAGAGCGCACTGCTCGGCGGAAAAGTTCTGATCGATGGACAGCCGATCCACCGGCCGATGGCGCGGGATCAGCGGGTCGCCTATATTGCAGAAAATCCTTCACAAATGATGCTGTTTCAGGATATGAGCTATTTGCGGAATCTCACGTTTTGCCTGCCTCGGCAGATCGACAGTTGGCTTCGCCGGCGGAGCATTTACCGCAGCCTGCAGCGCGAGCTGACGCCGGAGCTTGGCGCGGTTTTTGATAAAGACATCCGTGATCTGAACGCACAGGAGAAGTATGCGCTGATCTTTCGGCGGGTGCTGCTCCAGCAGCCTCGTGTGGTATTTTTTGAGCAGCCATTTTGGGGGAATGACGTGCTGCTGCAGCAGCATATCGAGCGGCAGGTACAGCTCCTTCTTGACAAAAAGATCGCGGTGGTCGTTCTGATCGTCGGTATCTATGACGCGTTCCCGTTGGCCGAAAGAACGCTGATTTATAAAAATGGACACCTGTTGACTCAGTAAGGGAACGGCTGACAGGCCGGATGTCTTCGGATACGATGTGATTTGTATCGTGTAAAGCAACGGCCAGAACAATATGATTTTCCATTTTTCAAGGCAGCCAATGCTCAGTGAGCATTGGCTGTTTTTCATAAATTTTGCAAGTAAAATTGTTGCAGTTTTACGAAGACATCAAAAATTCAGGAAGGATTGCCCACTTTGCCGGAAGAATTGTCCTGTTTGCATCGGGCGGAAAATGATAAAGTTTTAACAGTGAAACCGAGCAAACGGCTGAAAGGCGGTCTGTCGTTTTCATGAAAAAAACAATGGAGGAACAGAAATGAAAAAAGTATTAGCGATTTTGCTGGCGATCGCGATGATCGCAGCAATGGCGGCGTGTGCACAGAAGGCGGCGCCGGCGGACGAGACGAAGACAAGCGGCGAAACGACCAGCACGGCCAGCGAGACCGCGGATAACACCGCGGAGGACACCGCAGATACGGCGAGCAGCGAAAGCTACAAGATCTTCCTGATCACGATGGACCAGATGGACCAGTATTGGACCAACATCGACGCTGGCTGCAAGAAGGCGGCAGAAGAGCTCGGGAACGTGGAGTATCAGTGGACCGCGCCCGACGTGAAGGACGATGCGAAGCAGATCGAGATGATCAATAACGCCGTTGCCAACGGCGCGAACGCGATCCTTCTGGCGGCCAACGGCCCCGAGGCGGTCAACGATGCGCTGAAGGAGGCCTCGGCGGCTGGCGTGCAGATCGTCTACGTCGATTCCCCGGCAAACTTTACGCCGTCTGTTGCGACGTTCAGCACCGATAACACCGCAGCCGGTAAGACTGCCGGCCAGACCATGATCGACCAGCTGGCTGCGAAGGGCATCACGGAAGGCAAGATCGGCGTTGTCAGCGTCAATGCTGCGACGGCTTCCACCGTGGCCCGTGACGACGGCTTCCGCTCCGCCTTCGAGGGCACCAAGTTCGAGCTTCAGGAATCCCAGTACTGCGACGGCGACGCGGCCCGTTCGAAGGACGCAGCCTCCGCCTTCATCGCTGACGGCTGTGTTGGCGTGTTCGGCTGCAACGAAGGCTCCACGGTCGGCGTTGGCAACGCGATCAAGGAGAGCGGCGCGGATGTGGTCGGCGTTGGCTTCGACAGCTCCGACAACGTTCTGGAACTGATCAACGAAGGCTGCCTGTATGCGACGATGGTTCAGAACCCCGACGTGATGGGCTACGAAGGTGTCAAGGCTGCGGTTGCTGCGCTGCAGGGCGGCACGGCTGACGGCGCTGTCACCGACACCGGTGTTACAGTTGTGACGAAGTAATTCCCCCTTTCCTTTGATACTGCAAATGGCGGGTGGCTTCACCCGCCATTTGCGATATCTTGATAATTGCTTAAAAGGAGATTCTATACACAGAGATTATGTGCCATACGTTCCGTTGCGCTCCTGCTGACGATCATAATGCTGCTGGGGCTGCTCCCTATGACTGCAGTGGCGGGAAATGATGGTGCAGCAGCACAGTCCGGCGACATCTTCGATGAGCTGCGCGGGAAATTCCACAGCATGGCTGTCGGCGGCACCTATGACCCCGCAGATCCGGCGCTAAAAGAAATTCTCACATCGATCAATGATACAGCACAGGATTATTGGAACCGGATGAACAAAAATCCGGTCTCCAATGCCGTTAAGGGCAGCTACCGTGATGCGAACGATAAGCTGATCGAAGGCCTGGATGCGTCACAGGACTATATCTGGGCAGAATATCCGCTCGGACGGCGCCGTCCGAGCAGTACGGTCTATATCAACGCGAACTCTATCCACTTTACTTTCCAGTATCTGCGTGCGATGGCATTGGCCTATGAGACAAATGGCTGTGCGCTCTATCACAACCAGGCTATCGCTTTGAGGGCTGGTATCGGGATCCGGAGGCAAGTGAGGCATTTGATTTCACACAGCCAATCCATGCAGATACCGTCATTTATCTGAAGTGGACGAGCCTGCCGCAGGATGTGCCGGCGGTACCGGCAGAGAATCCGTCAATGGATCTGGGCCTGATCCTCGGCATCATAAACGGCGGCAGCGGTATGAGCTTCAGCGATGTGACAAGCAGCGACTGGTTCTTTGAGGATGTTGCAGCTGCATATCAGCTTGGATTGATGAACGGCGTCAGCGCATATGAATTTGCACCAAAAGCGCCTCTCAGCCGCGCGATGGTGGCGGCCCTGCTCTATCGGATGGCAGGCTCTCCTGCGGCTTACTACGGTGGCCGGCAGTTTACGGATGTTGCCGATGGCAAATGGTATTCCAGCGCGATCCGCTGGGCTTCCCAGATGGGGATCGTCACAGGCTTCCAGGATGGCAGCTTCCGTCCGAACGAAAATGTGACGCGCGTGCAGCTGGCGGCAATGCTCTTCCGGTTCGCGCAGCATCAGAGCCGCGATATCCGGGCCCGCGGCGACCTGAACAGTTATCAGGACGGCAGCTCTGTGCAGGCCTGGGCAAAAGAGGCGATGCAGTGGGCGGTGGCCAAAGGACTCATTTCCGGCAAGTCCGGCGCCCGCCTTGATCCGTCCGGTAGCGCGACCCGTGCGGAGGCTGCAACCGTGCTGGTGCGCTTCCTGCGCCAGTCGTAATCCGCAATGATATGACACAGCAAACAGCCAACTCCGAAGCGTTGGCTGTTTTGTATAAATTATGGATACCATTTTCGGCTATATTCACGAAACGGCCAAAAAAAGCGGAAAAATTGTCCACTTTATCCGAAGAATTGCCATGTTGGCAAAACGCGATACGTGTTAAAGTTTAGAAGTAAAAAGTATAGAAAACTACTGAAAAAAGAGGGAGTCATGCGTTTTGAAAACAGAGTATATTGTGGAAATGACGCACATCACGAAAACCTTCCCCGGTGTTCGGGCATTGGATGATGTGTCATTCAACCTCAAAAGCGGCGAAGTGTTGGCTCTGCTCGGTGAAAACGGAGCGGGAAAGTCTACACTGATGAAAGTGCTCAGCGGTGTTTACACCAGAGATGGCGGTGAGATCACGGCCTTTGGGAAGAAGGTCGAGAAAATGACACCGAAACGGGCGAAGGAGCTTGGCATTGCGATCATCCATCAGGAGCTGAATCTATGTTCACACTTGAGCGTAGCTGAAAATATCTTCCTGGGTCAGGAAATTGTCAAAGGCGGCGTGGTTCAGCGGAAACAGATGAACGATGAGGCAAGAGCAATTCTGAAGAGGCTGAGTCTCGAAATCGAGCCTGAAACACTGGTTGGATCGCTTTCTGTGTCCAAGCAGCAAATGATCGAGATCGCGAAAGCACTTCTGCATAAGGCAAGGGTGCTTATCATGGACGAGCCGACTTCCGCATTGACTGCGAAAGAGATCAACGAGCTCTTCCGCATCATCCGCCAGCTCCGCGACGAGGGCTGCGGCATCGTCTATATTTCTCATCGTCTGGAAGAATTGCAGCATATTGTCGATCGTGTGACCATTATGCGCGATGGACAGTATATCACGAGCATGAACTTTAAGGACACGACGTTGGATACGATCATTTCCTATATGGTGGGCCGCGACATCAAAGAAAAGTTCCCGCGCATCCAGACACCGGTCGGTGAGACTATTTTTGAAGTTCGCAATCTGAATGCGGGGCGCATGGTACGCGACGTCAGCTTCAAAGCCCATGCGGGTGAGATCGTCGGGATCGCGGGGTTGATGGGTGCAGGCCGTACAGAAACGACACGTGCGATTTTCGGTGCGGATCCGAAGGAAAGCGGCGAGATTCTGGTGGATGGAAAGACCATAAAGATTCATGGGCCGCACGATGCCATCCGCGCAGGCGTGGTCCTGGCACCGGAAGACCGAAAGAAAGATGGACTTTGTACAAAGCTCTCTGTGCGTGACAACATTGCGCTGCCGAATCTGGACCTGCTGGCGCCGGGAGCGCTGGGCGTCGTCCGCAGCTTAAAAGAGGCACAAATGGTGGAGGCGGCCACCAAGGACTTCCAGATCAAAATGCCGAATGCCGAGGTCGATGCAGCGAGCCTGTCCGGCGGCAATCAGCAGAAGGTCGTTGTGAGCAAATGGCTGGCCCGCAATTCCCGTGTGGTCATCTTCGACGAACCGACGCGCGGTATCGATGTTGCCGCAAAGGTTGAAATTTACAACATCATGAACCGCCTGAAAAAGGAAGGGATCGCGGTCATCTTCGTTTCTTCTGAAATGCCGGAGATCCTCGGTATGAGCGACCGTATCATCGTCATGTGCGATGGCCGCATCACCGGCGAAATGGATATCCATGAAGCCACACAGGAAAAAATTATGCATTATGCCACTCAGTTTGAAAACAAACTGGCCCAATAAAATATAGTTTGGAGAGATGATCATGAATCAGACAAAAAAGAAAAATCCGTTGAAGCGGCTGCTTTCCATGCGCGGCATGGGCCAGGTCGTCACCGTAACCATTGGCCTGATCGTGCTGTTGGTCGCGTTTGCACTGATAAATCCGAATTTTTGGTCGCCGACGAACCGGACCAATCTGCTCCGCCAGATCGCTCCGATCCTGATTATCGGTATTGCACAGTCCTATGTCCTTATTACCGGCAATATTGACCTGTCCATTGGCTCTGTTGTTGGCATGAGCACGATGGTTGCGGCGACCCTGATGTCAAAGGGAATCATGAGCCCGATCCCGGCTCTGCTGGTGACCCTGCTCTGCTGTCTGCTGATCGGTGTGCTCAATGGTTTGCTTGTCGCAAAATTCAAGCTCCCGCCGTTTATCGCGACCCTTGGCACAATGACCGTTGCGCGCGGCATTGCCCAGCTCGTAAACGGCAACTACAACACAGACTCTATCATGAAGTTCTATCCCGAGGCGGCCCAGACGTTCAAAAACGTGTTCTACTATGGAAAAACGCTTGGTCTGTATAACGGCATCTGGATCGCCATCATCCTCTGGATCGTCTTCAACTTCCTGCTCAGCAAAACCCGCACCGGCCGGTACATCTATGCCACCGGCTCCAACATTGATGCGGCGCGGCTGTCTGGCGTCAATGTTGTCAGCACAACGGTAATTGCATATGTTGTCAGCGCATTCTGCTCGTTTGTTGTTGGTATCATCACCTGCGCAACCGTTGGCCAGGGCACGATGGATGCCGGCAACTCCTATGAAATGTATGCCGTTGCGGCTTCTGTCATCGGCGGCGTTTCCACGCTCGGCGGTCAGGGCATCCTGCTTGGCACTGTGGTTGGCGCGGCCATCTGGGGCACACTTCAGAACGGCCTTCAGTTTGCCGGCGCACCGGTCGCGATCCGCAACATCATCATCGGCATTATTGTTGTGCTGTCTGTTCTGATGGATGTCGTCATTCGTACCGGCCGCAGAAACACCAAGGGCAGTGATTAAGCTTCGCGCTTTATCATAAATGAAAAAACAATGGAGGAACAGAAATGAAAAAAGTATTAGCGATTTTGCTGGCGATCGCGATGATCGCAGCAATGGCGGCGTGTGCACAGAAGGCGGCGCCGGCGGACGAGACGAAGACAAGCGGCGAAACGACCAGCACGGCCAGCGAGACCGCGGATAACACCGCGGAGGACACCGCAGATACGGCGAGCAGCGAAAGCTACAAGATCTTCCTGATCACGATGGACCAGATGGACCAGTATTGGACCAACATCGACGCTGGCTGCAAGAAGGCGGCAGAAGAGCTCGGGAACGTGGAGTATCAGTGGACCGCGCCCGACGTGAAGGACGATGCGAAGCAGATCGAGATGATCAATAACGCCGTTGCCAACGGCGCGAACGCGATCCTTCTGGCGGCCAACGGCCCCGAGGCGGTCAACGATGCGCTGAAGGAGGCCTCGGCGGCTGGCGTGCAGATCGTCTACGTCGATTCCCCGGCAAACTTTACGCCGTCTGTTGCGACGTTCAGCACCGATAACACCGCAGCCGGTAAGACTGCCGGCCAGACCATGATCGACCAGCTGGCTGCGAAGGGCATCACGGAAGGCAAGATCGGCGTTGTCAGCGTCAATGCTGCGACGGCTTCCACCGTGGCCCGTGACGACGGCTTCCGCTCCGCCTTCGAGGGCACCAAGTTCGAGCTTCAGGAATCCCAGTACTGCGACGGCGACGCGGCCCGTTCGAAGGACGCAGCCTCCGCCTTCATCGCTGACGGCTGTGTTGGCGTGTTCGGCTGCAACGAAGGCTCCACGGTCGGCGTTGGCAACGCGATCAAGGAGAGCGGCGCGGATGTGGTCGGCGTTGGCTTCGACAGCTCCGACAACGTTCTGGAACTGATCAACGAAGGCTGCCTGTATGCGACGATGGTTCAGAACCCCGACGTGATGGGCTACGAAGGTGTCAAGGCTGCGGTTGCTGCGCTGCAGGGCGGCACGGCTGACGGCGCTGTCACCGACACCGGTGTTACAGTTGTGACGAAGTAAGCACCAACTGCCAACGGAAAGTCAGAAAATACGGCAAGGATTTTACTTGCCGTATTTTCTGCAACATGTTTATGCTCAAATCATAGCTTCGGTTTTGGGAGGGATTTGCACATGAAACGAAATAAAACAGCGTCCAGGTGGATCAGCTGCTTGTTATGCATGGCGATGATGCTGAGCCTTTTCTCTGGGATCACTGTTTTAGCGGCGGAAGAAGCCGCTTCAGGGAAAGAGAACAAGGTCTTGTTTTCAACACAATTCAAAACGCAGGAAGAATTCTCAAATTTTGCGGATGTTCCTGTCGAGGTGAATGCCACGCTCAAATATGGCAACTCTGCCGAGGACGTCAGCGCACTGATCGACGGAAGTACAAGCACGAAGCTTTGTGCAACCGGCGGCGTTGAGGTACCTCTAGAGTTCACATTCCATTATAATGCGCCGACAACGGCTTCCAACTATTATATCAGCGGTGCAAATGATGACGAGGGAAACCCTGGCCGCACCCTGAACAGTTGGGAGCTTTATGGCACGAACGATCAGACTGGTGAGTGGACGCGTTTGGATACGCAGAGCAACCAGACCGGATGGAAAAACTATGAGATGCGTGTTTTCCAGCTTCCGGAAGGTCCCGGCTATCAGCATTACAAGCTGAAGATCACGAAGTTCAACTCTAATCCGGGAACGATCCAGTTCAGCGGCTTCGGCTTAACAAGGAGCCTTGTGGACGGCAGCTTTGCCGGAACTACGGACGCAGCGCGCACGCAACATGCATCTATGACGACAAAGCTGGAAAACGACAAGCTGGTCATCAGTGGTCATCATGAAGGCAATCAAAGCGCGCAGGTGTACAACGTCCTGTACACAGGTCTGAACATTCCGGTGACGGAGAATACGCGGTTGGTTTATAATATTACGCCGCAGCAACCGCTGCCGAACAATAAGTATGACTACGATTTCTATTCCATGCATCTTGCAGTGGATCTGAAATTCACGGATGGAACCTATCTGAGTTCTACAGAGCTGGAAGATGAGAATGGCGTTCGCGCCGATCCGAACAGCCAGGGCGAAGGCAAGGCCATGCTGTATGCGCAGGAAAACCAGATCCTGATCCAGTTGGGCGCGCTGAAGGGCAGGACGATCGAAGAAATCGACATCGGCTACGCAAACAGCGCGGACTTGAAAGCGGATGGCGGCGATTTCAAGGGAACACTGAATTCGATTCGGATTGAAAATGTCGCCCCCCTGAACTATAGCAAGGAGTCGCTTGTAGACTATGCCTACATTCTTCGCGGAACAAACAACTTTGGCGGTGCATTTTTCTCCAGAGGCCTCACTGGGCCTATGGTCGCAGTGCCGCATGGTTTCAACTTCTGGGCACCGGAAAACGACACCGGCAATACTATGTTCGACTATAATGCCGGTTATATCAGAGGTTTCCGCTGCAGTCATGAGCCGTCGATCTGGGTCGGAGACCGGTCTGTGTGGAGATTTATGCCCGGCGTGAATACCTCCGCAAATGGCCGCGCCATCTATGATCAGGAAAATGTAACGGCAAAGCCCTACTATTTCAGCGTACAGTTTAATCAGAGCGCGTCGAATCCTGCAAGCGGTGTCCGGACGGAACTGTCTCCTACCGATCACGGCATGATCACGCGCATCACTTATCCGGAAAACGCACAGACGCCGTACATCAATATCAGCGATGTGTCCGATCTCGCATTTGATACAGCTACGCAGTCCTTCAGCGGTTACAAAAAGGCGGACAGCAACCAGATGCCGAAGATGTACATTTACGGCACCTTTGATCAGGCGTTCACAGTCAATGGCACCCGCGCAGTCTTTGGACAAGGTCAGCAGACGGTCGTGATGCGCGCGGCAACTTCCTTTATCAGTGCTGAGCAGGCAAAGAAAAACCTTGAACAGGAGTTGAGCGGAGAGTTTGACGCTGTCAAGGCTGCCGCAAAGAAGCTGTGGAATGACAAGCTGAGCCAGTTTGAAATTGAAGGTGCGTCGGAAGAACAGCGGATCACGTTCTATTCCTGCCTCTATCGTCTGTATCTCTACCCCAATAATATGGGTGAAAAAACCGGCGAAGGCGGCGAAGGCGGCTGGCAGTACATGAGCCCGTATACCAAGACGGTGAAGGACGGCAAGCTTTATTATAACAACGGGTTCTGGGATACCTATCGTACGACATGGGCAGCGTATTCGCTGTTCACACCGGAGCAGAACAATGAGTTGCTGCTGGGCCTGATTCATCACTTCGAGGACAGCGGCTGGATGCCGCGCTGGATTGCTCCGGCCGGTACGAACTCCATGGTCGGTACAAGCTCGGATGTTATCTTTGCCGATGCCATGCTGCGCGGCGCAACGCTGACAGACGAGCAGTGGCAACTTGCATATCAGTCTGCACTGAAGAATGCCTCCATGTCGGATTTCAAGGGGGCCTCCGGCGGTCGTGACGGCATTGATAAGGGCCTGTTTCTTGGCTATACGCCGGGTGGCAGCCAGAAATTCTCATGGTCCATTGAAGGCTACATCAATGATGCCGGTATTGCAAACATGGCGAAAGAATTAAGCGACATGGATGCATATACCTATTATAAGAGCCGTGCCACAAACTATGTCAACCTCTTCCGCGACGGAGACGGAGTTGAAAACAAATGGCTTGCGGCCAAGAATGCGGATGGCTCCTGGACCAGATCCAAAGTGGATCCGTTTGCGTTCCATGATGATTACACGGAAACTACGGCTCTGAATATGGCGTGCAGTGTACCGCAGGATGGTCAGGGCCTGGCAAACCTCTACGGCGGCCGTGATGCACTGGCTGAAAAGCTGGATCAGTTGTTTGAGACGACATTGGAAACGGACACTGTAGGCGCAAGACAGGGCATCCATGAGCGCAGGGAAGCGCAGGAAGTCAAGATGGGCGAATATGGCCACAGCAACCAGCCTTCCCATCATATTCCATATATGTATCTCTATGCCGGTCGGCCTGACCGTACGCAGGAGAAAGTTCGGCAGGTACTGCGGCAGTGCTATGTTGGCAGCCGCATCGGCCAGGGATACATCGGTGATGAGGATAACGGTGAAATGTCTGCATGGTTTATCTTCAGTGCCATGGGCTTCTATCCGTTGAATATGGGCAGCGGTGAACTGGTCTTCGGCTCGCCAATGTTCAAGAAGATTACCCTCCATCATGAAAACGGCCACGATCTGATCATCGAGGCGCCGAATAACAGCAGCACAAATATTTATGTTGGCGGTCTTACCATCAATGGTACCCCCTACAGCAAGACGTCCATCAAGCAGACGGATCTGACCGACCGGCTCGAGACGGAAAATGTTGTGCTCCATTTTGACATGCAGGCGACGCCCGGCAACTGGGGTACGGGTGAGAATGATGTTCCCGATTCTTTGACGAAAGGCGACGAGACCCCCGATCCGCTGCGGGACCGCACAAACAGTGCGGCTGTGGTTGCAGAAGAAGTTCCGACCACGCTAAGTTCCGGCGATTCCATTTATTGTGCTGATGGTGAGAACCTCGAAAAACTGCTCGATAACAATTCTAAGACCAGTGCAACGTTGAAGCCTACGGATGGGATCATTTCGCTTTATTACACATTTGCAAAGCCGCAGGCTGTCAGCCTCTATACACTGACCTCTGCGAGCGGCGGCAAGGATAGCGCGCCGAAGGACTTCACGCTTTCTCTTTCCAATGACGGCGTGAACTGGACGGAAGCGGACAAGCGTGAAAATGTGAAATTTGAATGGAGCCTCTATACGAAGCCGTTCAAGACGAATGCCGCGGATTATGCGCAATATCGTTATGTGCGTCTGGATATCAAGAGCGACAGCGAGATTCAGTTGGGCGAGCTGGAGCTGATGAGCACCGGAATGCCCGCGCTGAACGCCGATGCTCTCGATGGAATGATCGCGGAAGCGATAAAAGCAAAGAAGGCTCTCAGCGATGGCGGCTACGCACCGCTTGTGACGTTGATGAGCGCAGCCATTGACGAGGCACAAACGATTGCGGCCAAGGTAGACAAGACGGACGCCGAGATCGAGGAGGCCTGCCGTAAGCTGATAAACGCCACGAGCGAGATCGAAGGGATGAAGGATCTTTGGACAAAGCTTGATGCGATCAAGAATGTTGACACATCAAACATGCCGTCCGCGGTTCAAAATTCTGTGAGGAGCGCCATTTCCAACGCGGAGAACGTGACGTCGAACGACAGTTCCAAGATGGATGCGCTGAAAGATGCAAAATCGCAGCTCGAGCAGGCATCCAATGATATTCAGTCCTACCAGGATCTGGTGGCTAAAATCGAAGAAGCACAGCAGGTTTATGAAGGATTGGCAGATGACGCTGCACATAAGGACGATCTCAATCAGGCAATCCAGAATGCGCAGACGGCTTTGAATGATCCGAATGCGACGACCGGAGATTTCAATCACGCAAACGATGCGCTTGACCTGAACATCAAACTTGCGCAGGCGAAGTTCCGTAATGCGTACGAGAACATCGAAGCTGAGGAATTTACAAAGTTTGAAACAGATGCACATGACAGCAGAATTGTCAACGACGGCAACAACATTGGCGGCGTTGCAAGCGGCACTTGGGTCAAATATTCCAATGTGTATTTCTCCGGGAACGGTGCGAAAAAAGTAACGTTCTTCTACGCTGCGCAGCAGAGAGATGCCGGCGGCGGCCAGATTCATATCCGCCTTGGCAGCCTGGACGGCAAGGAGATCGCGACATTGACTTGCCCGGCGACCGGAAGCAACTGGAGCAACTATGTGGAACTTAGCGGTGAGCTGACCGAGATCACCAAGGGTATGCACGATGTCTATCTCTACTTCGAAAACAACACCGGCAAGACCTATGTTGCAAACGTCGATTGGTTCCGCTTCACAGAAGCTTCTTCTTCGCACGTGCACAGCTGGTCCAACGAATGGAGCAAGGATGAAACCCATCACTGGCATGCGTGCTCCGGCTGCGACGAGAAGAACGACGTAGAGCCCCATACGCCTGGCTCTGCGGCAACGGAAAATGATCCGCAGACCTGCACAGTGTGCGGTTATATCATCGCGCCCGCGACCGGCCACATCAAGCACACCACGGCGGAGATCCCGGCAAAGGCTGCGAATTGCCATGAAAAGGGCAATCGCGCGTATTACACCTGCTCCGGCTGCTCCGACTGGTTCGAGGATGCGGAAGCGACAGTGGTCATTGCAGACCATAACAGCGTTGTAACGGAAGAAGACCCGAACAACCACGTGGGCGGCACAGAGATTCGTGATGCGCGCGCCGCAACCGAAACTTCGGAAGGCTACACCGGCGACACCTATTGCCTTGGCTGCCACAGGAAGATCGAAGAAGGTCAGACCATCCCGAAGCTCACCCATACCCACACGATGGTGTTCCATCCGGCCAAGGCCCCGACGGAGACGGCCGAGGGCAACATCGCGTATTGGAAGTGCTCCGTCTGCGGCAGAATGTTTACGGATGAGGCCGGTTTGAATGAGGTCTTCAACGTGACGCTCCCGAAACTGACGCCCGCGCCGGTCATTCCGGTCACGCCGAGCGAACCTGCGCAGCTCCCGTTCAATCCGAACGCCGGTTCCAACTTGAGCAAATTCCCGTTCGCGGATGTCACGTCCGATAGCTGGTACTATTCGAGCGTCAAGGCTGCGTGGGAGAACGGCCTGATCGATGGCGTGACGGTCAATGAATTCAAGCCGAACGCGACGCTGACGGTTGCGCAGACCATCAAGCTGGCAGCGGCGCTCCATCAGCTCGACCGCACCGGTGAAGTCAGCCTGAAAAACGGCGGCGCGAACTGGTATGACAGCTACGTCAACTACGCAG
>ERZ772880.526-NODE-526-length-36065-cov-14.013052_pt1 | contig 36065 bp, 30 predicted proteins | sample MGYA00580577_ERZ772880 | MGnify/ENA primary metagenome ERZ772880 (study PRJEB29015, sample SAMEA2737705) | human gut metagenome | biome: human gut; feature: human-associated habitat; material: faeces | place: China | collected 2012 ... | reverse complement strand
TGGATAACAGACAGTCTGCTTTTGGATTTGTCTTTTTCTTTTTCCAGTCACTGATGTTGCTTGTTGCAATCCCGGTTCTTCTCGACAGTTCCAACTGGGTCATATTCTTCTGCTCCATTATGTAAAAAATTCTTTCACTGATAATCATATGTGTTCCTCCGTTATATTATATATCCGTATTTATCTATTTTATTTCCGTTTATACGGTCAGTCTATCATGCCACAGCATTTCTTTCAATAGAAACGATAATATTTCTGAATTTCTCAATATTTTCTGTTTTATATAATTTCATGTACAACTGTTTTATTCTCTTCATGCGAAGATAATTATCCGGATCCGGTAATTGGTCCAGTTCCATTGCGTCTGCATACTTTGCTATCATTTCTCCAATGAAATTCGCCAAATCACTCCATGCATCTCTTTCTTTGATAACTTCTTTATTTTTAATCATATTTCAAATCCTTTCTTTTTTGCAAATTGGCAAGCAGTGCCCCGATATATACCCGGCGCATTTTTGCTTGTTGGGGAAAATGCCCCAATCCCCTCGAACTGCGGATAAACCGCAGAGCCACGCTAACGCTTTTTATCAGTTCACCTTCTCTTCTTTGAATCTTCCTCATATACGCACTCATATTTTGAACTCCGGCTTTCTTCATCCGATCATGCAGTATTTCCACCTCCTCCAGTTTAAATTTCACATAAATACCTTTTGAATACTCTTTCACTTTGCATTTCCTCCACTCTTTTTACTTTGTTTTTTAGAAATCACTCTATCGGGGCAATTGATGACTTTCTAAAAATAGGCAACAAAAAAGCAACCGATGTTACTCGATTGCCATGCTGCCACTTTTGCAAGACTATATACGCTCAAAAATTTGTTAGTATTGTACAAACAGTTTTGTGAATAATTCTGTCCATTTTCCATTACAAAATGATAATTGACTTTTTAGAAATAGTTGTTCTCAGATTTTCTACAAAATTAGAAAAAGCCCAAACCACAAGGGTTTGAGCTCCATTTGTACATTCGTATTTTCTGCTTTGGGGTATAAAATCTCTGCTGTTAAATATAGAATATTTGTTCGTTTTTGTCAATTCTTACGTGCAATTTTTCTCTTTCTTCTTCGGCAATTCTTCCCCCATAGTCTTTATTGGATGCCTGACCACAGTCTTCAGTTTCTCAGGTGCCACTCTCCGCAGATGTCAAATCCAGTTCACCCATATCCAGTCTCACATTCACATGATGCTTCGCTTCATGAAGTTTGGACAATAAGCATACCGTCTCCACATGTGTTGTCTGACCAAACATATCACAAGGTGTGACCTCTTTTAACTTATAACCATTTTCACTAAGCCACTTTACATCTCTTGCAAGCGTTGCGCTGTCACAGCTTACGTAAACCACTCTTTCAGGATCCATTTCCACTATTGTTTCCAGAAGCTTATGATCACACCCCTTTCTCGGTGGGTCAACAACAATAACATCCGGCTTACATTCCTCGTCATCTTTGTGATTTTCAAAATATTCCGTTACTACATCCTCTGCTGCTCCAACGAAAAATTCTGCGTTGTCGATGTTATTTATCTTAGCATTTATTTTTGCATCAGCAATTGCTTCCGGTACTATTTCAACACCCAAAACCTGTTTTGCCTTTTTTGCCAGAAATAAGGATATACTTCCAATTCCACAATACAAATCCCATACTATTTCATTTCCTGTTAAGTTAGCATATTCTAAAGCCTTATTGTATAACTTTTCTGTCTGAACCGGATTAACCTGGAAAAATGACAATGGAGAAATTCTAAATTTCACATCTCCAATATAATCCTCAATATATCCGGGGCCATATAAGTTAATCACCTTGTCCCCAAGAATCACATTGCTTTTCTTAGTATTAATGTTAAGAGAAATGCTATACATTCCTTCAAGTTTACATAACTCTTCAACCAGCTTCTCTTTGTTTGGAAGATTCTTGCCATTTATAATTACACAAACCATTATCTGTTTAGTTTTTGCACCAATTCTAATTAGGACATGGCGAACCAAGCCCTTGTGGGTTACTTCATTGTAAGGCTTAATTCCGTACTGAACCATAAATGCCTTAACCACATCCATTACTTCCCTGTTAACATCTCTTCCATCAATTTTTAACCCAAGGTCACAGCTTTCTATATTTATAATAGAATGAGTTCTTCCTGCATAAAAACCTGAAATAATATTTCCTTCCTTATCTGTTCCAATTGGAAACTGTGATTTATTTCTATAATTAAATGGTTCATCCATTCCAATTACATCATTCATTACAAAATCACTCTGTCCACCGATTCTCACAAGATTATTATAAACCTTATTCTTCTTAAATCTAAGCTGTTCATTGTAATTAATGCACTGAATTTGGCATCCGCCACACTGTCTTGCCACACTGCATCTTGGCGAAACCCTATCTTTAGAAGGCTCCTTAATTTCCATTAATCTTGCAAACCCGAAATTCTTGTTAGCCTTCATAACCTTTACTGTAACTTTGTCGCCGATTACTCCGTCTTTAACAAAAAGAGTATAGCCATCAACTTTGCCTATACCCTCTCCGTTTACGCCTAAATCTTCAATTGTTAAATCTAAAATATCATTTTTCTTAATCATGAAAATTCCTTTAAATAATTATCTGTATATTTTTTCGCATATTTATGCTAATTATTGCGTATTTGTATTATTATCTATTTATTTATTACTTTAATTCACTTGTCTTTCTTACATTAGTTTCAAGCAATCTGTTGTATCCTAACCACTGGTCTGATGAAGCAGAACTGTTACTGTTTAAAAGTTCTGTCATTGTCTCAATCTTTGCATCTGCATTGTCTGCAAGATTAAGAGCCATAGCCTCAATAAGTGCAGGTTTTTTAGGTGAACCATATTCAAGCTCTCCGTGATGTGCAAGAATACAATGCTTTAATTCATTTTTTAATTTAGTTGGAAAATCAGGAATTGAATCCATAATCTTTCCAAGCATTTCTGAACCCATAACAATGTGTCCAAGTAACTGGCCTGCATCTGTGTAATCATTCATTGGAAAGTCTGAAAGTTCATAAACCTTTCCAATATCGTGACAAATAGCTGATGTCATAAGTAAATCTCTATTTAAAATAGGATATTGTTTTGCAAAGAAATCACACATCTTTGCAACTGATAATGTATGTTCAAGCAAGCCGCCAATAAAACCGTGATGTACGCTTTTGGCTGCTGAATGCTTCTTAAATGCTTCCGCAAATTCTGTATTGTCAATAAATAGTTTTGTTAATACCTGTTTATAATAAGGGTTATTAACACCGGCGATGAATTTTGTTAATTCCATCATCATTTCGTCAATGTTTTTGTTAGTACATGGTAAATAATTAGTCGGGTCAACCTCTGTTTCGCTAATCTTTCTTGCACGCTTAATACTAAGCTGTGTCTGACCGTTAAATACTGTTACATCACCATTTACTTCAACATAATCAAGTGCATCAAACTCATCTATCCCCATTGAGTGCGGATCCCATATCTTGGCGTCCAAGGAACCTGTTTTGTCCTGAAGAATAACATTCTCGTATTCTTTTCCTGTTTTAGTCATTGCAGTAGTTCTCTGTCTGCACAAATATGTTTCCTGAATTCTTTCGCCCTCTCTTAATGTTTCTATATATCTCATCTTTTCCTCCAAATGTTAAGATTTTCTTTACCTGACAGTCAATCTTTATTATAATTGATTATGTATCTAAATACAAGAATTGGAGGCTTTATCATGAACGAAAAAGTTCTTAAAACCCTTGAATACTATAAAATAATAAAAATGTTAGAAAATCAGGCAGGTTCTGAGCCTGGCAAGAAGCTTTGCCACGCACTTGTTCCATCTGCCGATATTCATACAATAAAAGAAAATCAGAAACAGACAGGTGATGCCTTATCACGAATCTGGCAGAAAGGAAGCCTTTCTTTCTCAGGTATTCACAATATTGGCGAATCCATTAAAAGATTAGAGATTGGAAGTACTCTTGGCACCGGAGAATTACTTAGAATTGACTCCCTTTTAAAAGTTGCCTTAAGAGTTAAAACTTTCTCCCGCCGTGATGATGAGGCTGAAAGAGATAGTCTTGATGACATGTTTGAGGCTATTGAACCTTTAACTAATTTGAAGAATGACATTGAAAGATGTATTATTTCAGAGGATGAAATAGCTGACGATGCATCTGCTAATCTTAAAAATATAAGAAGACAGATGAAGATTACCAACGACCGTGTTCACAGCCAGTTGTCATCTCTCATTAATTCCCAGTCAGGTCACACTTATCTTCAGGATGCTCTTATTACAATGAGGGATGGCCGTTACTGTGTACCTGTCAAACAGGAATACCGCGGAAATGTTAATGGTATCATTCACGACCAGTCATCTACAGGTTCCACATTATTTATTGAACCTGCTGCTGTAGTAGAGCTTAATAATAAGCTTCGTGAACTGGAAGCTAAGGAAGCTGATGAAATCCAGATTATTCTTGCAAACCTTAGTATGGCTTGTGCTGAACATATTTACGAATTAAAAACAGACATGAAAATATTACCTAAGCTTGACTTTATTTTCGCTAAGGCTTCTCTTGCAAAAGAAATGAAAGCTTCAATGCCTGAGTTTAATGATCAAAGACAGATTAATATTAAGAAGGGACGCCACCCTCTTTTGGATCCTAAAAAGGTTGTGCCTATAGACATTCATCTTGGAAAAGACTTTAACCTTTTGATTGTTACAGGTCCTAACACCGGTGGTAAAACAGTTTCACTTAAAACTGTAGGACTTTTAACGCTTATGGGCCAGGCGGGACTTCATATTCCGGCTTTTGAGGGCAGCAAACTTGCAGTTTTCAAAGAGGTTTTTGCTGACATTGGTGATGAACAGAGCATTGAGCAAAGCTTAAGTACTTTTTCAGCTCATATGGTTAATACTGTTAATATACTTAATCAGGCAGATCAGGATTCACTGGTACTTTTCGATGAACTTGGTGCAGGAACGGATCCTGTGGAAGGTGCAGCCCTTGGCATTTCAATTCTTACTTTTCTTAAAAACATCGGTTCAAGAATTATGGCAACAACACATTACAGTGAATTAAAATTATTTGCCTTATCAACTGAGGGAGTTCAAAACGCAAGTTGCGAGTTTGACGTAGAAACACTCAGACCAACTTACAGACTTCTTATTGGTGTTCCCGGAAAGAGTAATGCTTTTGCTATTTCAAGCAAGTTAGGTCTTCCTGACTACATTATTGAAGATGCTAAGTCTCACATCGATTCAGATAATGAGCAGTTTGAGGATGTTTTGTCCGAAATAGAAAGACAGCGAATCCAGATTGAAAAAGATCAGGAAACTATTGCAGTTTACAAGTCTCAGATTAAATCACTTAAACGTGATTATGAACTTAAGACAGAAAAGCTTAATGAACAACGTGACAAAATCCTTAACAAGGCACGCGAAGAAGCTGTTGATATTCTTAAGGAAGCTAAGGAAACAGCCGACGAAGCTATCAAAGCTATTAATAAATATGGAAAATCCGGCAATACCCGCGAAATGGAAAAATCCAGAAGTAATGTTGGAGCAAAGCTTAAAAAGAACCAGGTAGGCTCATCAATTAAAGCTGCCAAACCTAAAAAGGCATACAAGCCTTCCGACTTTAAGCTTGGCACAGGTGTAAAAGTTTTGAGCATGAATCTTAACGGTACTGTTGCTTCATTGCCTAATGCAGCCGGTAATCTTACAGTAAAAATGGGTATACTAAACTCTAAGGTTAATATTCGCGACCTTGAAATTATTGACGAACCTGATATTAAGGCACCAGGCTTAACCCGTGGTTCAACAGGCAAGATTAAAATGAACAAGTCTATGAATATTAAAACTGAAATTAATTTAATTGGAAAAACAGTTGACGAAGCTATTTCACAGCTTGACAAATACTTAGATGATGCTTACATTGCACATTTGCCACAGGTATATGTTATTCACGGCAAAGGCACCGGAGTTCTTAGAAATGCAGTTCAAAACCATCTTAAGAAATGTAGTTATGTAAAATCCTACAGAACAGGCGAACATGGCGAAGGTGGTGCAGGTGCCACAGTTGTAGAATTTAAATAGATTTTTTTAACAGGAGGATTTAAAATGGCAAACAAACAGAAAATCTTAATAGTTGACGATGATGAAAACATTGCAAACCTTATATCTTTATATTTAACTAAGGAATGCTACGAAACACGTATTGAGCATGATGGCCAGTCGGCTCTTGATGCGTTTAAAGAATATGCTCCAAATCTTATTTTGTTGGATATTATGCTTCCGGGACTTGACGGTTACGAAGTATGCCGTGAAATAAGAAGAGAATCAAAGGTTCCTATTATTATGCTTTCTGCCAAAACAGAAGTTTTCGACAAAGTTTTAGGTCTTGAACTTGGTGCAGATGACTATATTATTAAACCTTTTGACTCAAAGGAACTTGTTGCCCGTGTTAAGGCAGTTCTCAGACGTTACACTGAAGCTCCGGCTCCTGTGGCAAAGAAGCCTGATGAAAAACGTGTTGAATACAAGGATCTTATTATTAATCTTTCAAACTACGAAGTTATTTACAAGGGCAAACCTGTTGAAATGACTCCAAGAGAGATTGAATTATTGTACTTTCTTGCTTCATCACCTAATCAAGTATTTACAAGAGAGCAACTTCTTGACCATATCTGGGGTTATGAATATGCCGGAGATACAAGAACTGTAGACGTTCACATTAAACGTATTCGTGAAAAAATTGCTGACACGGATCAGTGGTCAATTGGTACAGTTTGGAGTGTAGGATATAGATTCGAGGTACATAACTAAATATGAAAAATTCTATTTTAACTAAATTTTTTACAGGGTATTTTTCTTTTGCAATATTAGGTTTTTTGTTAATTTCTTATTGGTCAAATAACTTGATTTATAATCATCTTCTGACCAATAACATTAACACCCTTTACAAATATGCCTCTGTAATAGGAAGTAATGCTGTGGACTGCGTGGACAACTCACTTGATGATTTAGACAATCCTAAGCAGTTTTTAAATGATTTTAACAACGTGCTGGACTGTGACATACTTATTCTTGATAGTAACCGCAAACCATTTTATTACACAGGCACAACAAGTAATCTTTCAAAAGATTCTTCTAATATTTTGATTGAAAAATTCAAGCCTGATGATTACAAGAATACGCATTACAAGATTGGCAAATTTTATAATATTTTTAAAACCGACACTTTAAGTGTTGTCTACGAAGTTAAAAATAATAATAAGACTTATGGATATATTGTGGCGCATATGCCTACTTCCATTATTAAAAAAAGTTGCTATGATGTAACACTTATTTTCTACGTTACTTACGCAATTATACTGGCTCTTTCACTTATTATATTCTTTAACTTCATGTGGTTTATTTATTTGCCACTTAAGCAGATTAGACTTGCGGCAATGGAATATGCCAAAGGTAATTTTGAATACGAAGGACTTAAGGTTAACAATGACGATGAAATCGGTGACGTGGCGCACTCACTTCAATATATGTCTAAGCAGTTAAACAACTCACGAGCTTATCAAAAGGAATTTATTTCTAATATTTCCCATGATTTCCGCTCTCCTTTAACTTCTATAAAGGGCTATATTGAAGCTATAATGGATGGAACAATTCCACCGGAAGATTACAACAAATATCTTTCAATTGTTTTATCTGAGGCTAACCGTCTCGAAAAGCTTACTTCAGGATTGCGTGACCTTAACCGTTGGAACAGCACCGGTCCTGAACTTATTTTTGAAGACTTTAATATGGAATCAGTTATCGCTTCAACAGTTGATACTTTCCAGGGCAGTTGCGAGAAGAAGAATATTGAATTGATTATTCAGTTTCCACCAAAGCACTGCAATGTATACGCTGACAAAGGCAAGATTGAACAGGTTCTTTACAACCTACTTGATAACGCCATTAAGTTCAGTAATCCGGGTTCAAAGATTATAATCAAGCTTTATAACAAAGGCGAAAAACAATATTGTTCCGTTAAGGATTTTGGTATGGGAATCCCACAGGACAGCATCGACAAAATCTGGCAGCGATTCTACAAGACCGACCTTTCCCGTGGTCGTGACAAAACAGGCTCCGGAATCGGACTTGCCATCGTAAAAGAAATTATTATGGGACACAACGAAACAATCGATGTAATCAGCACCGAAGGCGTTGGAACAGAGTTTGTATTCTCGTTAAAGAAATCGAAAAGATAAAGGAGGTTATCTTAGTTTGATTTCTCATTAAAAGAATATGACTTTCTAATAATTGTTAATCAATATAAATACTTCATTAGTTATAAGATAGATTGATTTTTATCACTATTGAATTTGTATGGGTTCAGCACTAATTAGTTTGATATGACATACTAATTAGTGTTTGAGCCCTTTTTTATGTCCTGTACCCCAATATAGCAGTTTTGTCGTTTTTCGGGGTACGTTTTCTAATTTTCTGCATGTAATTGTGCAACACACTGTATCTGTAAGCTGTAAATGTACCCCAACATATTAATTCTCTTGTTTTTCGGGGTACAGCACCCTAAATTTCCAGTTTATTTATGCAACATACTATATAAGTTAGTCTAAAATGTACCCCGACATATTAATTCTCTTGTTTTTCGGGGTACATCTATAATATTTTCCTTAAATGCTCGTTGTTTATATACACTATGGAACATATTTCTTATTAGACAATTCGTTTTTCTCTTATAATCCCTACCATTCCTACAAAAAATCCCCATCTTCTCAAAAAATAACTTCATAATCTTGCAACTCTCCACTACAACCTTATAAAGTTATACTTAAGTCCTAACTTGTCCGCCATTAGCTTCTCTCTTGTATGGCATGAGAAGATGATTACCTGTTCCATATTTTCTGCCATAAATCTCATAGTATTACCCATTCGCTTGTTATCATACATTGCAAAGGCATCATCAAGAAGTATAGGTTTCTTGTCCTTTTCAAATATAATATCTGCTGCCGCAAGTCTAAGTGCCATATATATCTGCTCTATTGTGCCCTTGCTAAGTCGTGTAGCAGCTATGAGAGCGTGCTTACTGTTTACAGATATGTTAAGTTTGTCATCTATTGAAAGATTGTCATATTTGCCGTTTGTAATTTGTGAAATATAATAAGATGCTCTCTCATTTAATCTCTTACCGAAACTATTTCTGATTTCATCTGCTATATCTTCAATATTACTCTTGGCGTCCTCAATAGCCTGTATTTCAACTTTTGCTTTCTTAATCTTGTTAAATCGCTCCTCAAGTTCATCAATCTTCTTCTGAAGCTCAATATCCTTTTCCTGCTTCTGTTCAAGAATCCACTGAGACTTTGAAATTGCCTCGTTGATTTCACGTTCCTTCGCTTCCAAGTCCTTTAACTCGTCACTATAATCCTGCATATCAACGCTTTTTTCTTCCTCGGCTTTAATAAACTCCTGAGTATCCTTTAAAGCTTCTTTCTTATTGTTAAGCTGACGTTCAACATAAACCCTTTCGTGCTTTGCCGCGTCGAGCTTATCCATTACAAGCTTAATCTCCTTTAAGGCATCCAACTTCTTCTGACGCTTCTTCTTATTAAATCCATACTTAAAGATTGCAAGTATAAGAAAAACAAAAGCCGCACCAAGGCATATACCCGGCTTAACCCAAAACTGCTTTAAATCCATCATCTGGTAATTGCCCATAATAAAACCTGCAGCACCACCAATACATCCCATCATAAGGATAATAAACAAAACAGGCATATTACTTCTGTTAGTAACTTTTTCAAGAAGATATTCCATAGTCTCTCTTCCGTCAATGCCCTTGTCAGCAAGCTCCTGTTCAAGCTGCTTCTGGTGATTTTCAATCTGTTCAAGGGAAGCTGAAAACTTCTCACTGTCAGCAGTCAAAGTAATCGCCTCCTGATAAAGATTCTCCTTACGCTCATTAAGTTTATTTAAGGCTTCAAGTCGTTTTGCATCAAGAGCTGACAATTCCTTCTTCTTATTAGAAAGATTAAATAAAGACTGCTTTTTCTGCTCTATCGAAGCAATTATTGTATGCTGTTCGCCCTGAGAAACCTCCAAATCCTCTTTGGCATTCTTAATAGCCTTCTCAACAACATCCTCTTCGGCAATTCGGCTTTCAATCATTATATTTTTCTTCTGCTTATCTAAGTCTGCAAATGCTGATTTAATATCAATCTCCATAGACTTTGTTGTGCCAAGATTTGCCGCATAATTCTTCAGAATAACTTCAAGTTCCTTATCTGTAACGCTGCCAAGCTGGCTTATGCTTATAGTATTGTAGTAACAGCTTTCATCAAGCCCTGCGAAAAGATTTTCAATCTCCTCTGTTTTAAGCTCAATACCCTTATCTTCATTAATAACCTTAAAAGACTTATTAAGCTTATTAAAATTTCTCTCAATACGATAAGTTACACCGTCGCTTTCGATTCGCATCATACCATGATAATTAGCCGGATTCTCCCATGGCTCATACTTAGTGTAAAGGTCCTTACCACTTGCCTTTCCACGCTGTTTTTCTATTCCAAAGAGCATTCCTCTTATAAAAGTATGAAGAGTAGTCTTTCCCGCTTCATTCTCACCATATACAATATTAAGTCCCGGTTCAAGAGTTACCATTTTATGATTAAATTTTCCAAAATTAGTTAATCGTATGTCCTTTATAATCATGCCCTGTCCTCCATGGCATCCATCAATGCCTTTGTTCCATAGTAAAGGGTTTTACGCTGCAAAGGTGTAAGACTCTCCCTGTCAAGAAATTTCTTTATGTACATTCCAAGAATATTGTCCTTATTTTCAGCGTACAATTCTTCAAAATCATAATCAGGAACCGTATTGTCGATAACACTTACAACATTTCCAACACCTTCAATATCTGAAACATCAATGTCAAAATCAGGATCTCTGTAACCGCTAAAAGTAATCTTGTACATATCATCCTGTCCCTGCTCCTTAATCATGTCAATCAGTCTATGTCTTATTTCCAAATTAGTAGCTGTTGGAGTTACCGTGAAATCAAGTTCCCTGTAAATTCTCTTTGCAAAAGGCACAAATTCAAGTTCAAGACCTCTCTTTGAAATCTCCCCATAAATATAGCCTCTAGGTCCAATATCATTCATATCAATAGGTTCAAGAGAACCACTGTATGCCATCTTCATCTTTTCATCTATTTCAGGCTTATGAATATGTCCCATTGCCACGTAGTCAAAACCTGACATTGCAAGCTTCTTTCTATTAATGGGAATATGCTTTTCGTCACCGCCATGAGCCACCAGAATATTAATCATATCCGGTCTGTTCACAATAACATGGTCATACATTGCGTCCTTAATTTCAGTCTGGTGATAACTTAGTCCATACACACATGTATTAAGCTCAGGAATCTCCACACTTTCAATATTCTTGTCACCTAAGAAAATAACATTCTCACTCCATTTGAAACCGTCATAAAAAGAGCCTTTTTTAATGGCATCATGATTTCCCGCGCACAAAACAACCTTTGTGTCAGGAATAGTCGAAAACAAATAATCAACTTCCTTAAGTTCACGAAGTAACGGCTGTCTGTGAAACATATCCCCTGCAATAATAAGCAAATCTACCGGGTCTATTTTTATTTTTTTAATTAAACGTTCTAAAGTATTCCAAATTTCATCTCCACGGTTAGCCGCCCAAGGTCTTTTGCTCTCCGGAGTGGCACCAAGATGAATATCACCAGTATGTATAAATCGCATAGTTCCTCCCGAATTTTTTACTAACTTTAAGTATAACATTAAAAATTTTTCGCGTAAAGATAAAGAAAAAAGTCAAAACACTCTTTTCTAATAAGCATTTTGACCTTTTCTGATATTTTTAATTATAATTCTCTTCAAAAACCCATATCTTATGTCCACGGTTATCCGTTACAAGTCCATATGTAGCTTTTGCCGCATTAGTTGCAACGTTCTTGTCGCTGTAAATCCCCTGAAGCTTTCCATATCCGTAAACATAATAATTATTTTCTTTCTTGCTCTCAAAAGTAGCATTAACCTTAGAACTACTGTCAAAAGTTACCTTGCCAATCTTTTCAACTGAAAGCTGCTTAGTTCCGTCAAGTGCATTAGTAAATGCCAAAGCTAATTCCTTCTGCTTTACATCATCCACATAATAACTTGTTTTTGCAACAGGTTTCTTAGTCTCAGTATTATCCAAAAGCTGGTCATCTGAAATCTGGCTCTTGCCCTTGTACCGCTTAATATTAATAATATTGTCTGTTATTTCAACACCTGTAATATAAATATTATTCTGTGAATATGACTTAACTTCTTTATAATCCTTATCAACAATTACCAACTTGCTAACAGGTACAAAACTCTTCTTTGACACGTCACTCTGAGAACCTATTCCATAAATCAGGTTCGTTCCCGTGTAACCATATACGGTAATAATATTGTCAGCTCCCGCCTCAATAGTCTTCTTTTCACCATTCTTTAAGTTAACAATTGTAATGTTTTCCGTATCATAAGCCTTACCACTTGTATTGAAAGCCAACATACTTCCGTCGCTGTTAATTGCAAAACTTCCGTCTTCCACATTTTCTACCAACGCTCCCCACTCCTTAGTTTTAAGGTTTGCATAGTAAATAGTGTTGTTCATCATAATATAAAGAGTTCCGTCACCTACGTAACAAAGCTGTGACAACTGCTTCTCCAAGTTGTAAGCAGGCACTTTGCAAGGTACAAAAGCCGCCTCTGTGGAACTGTTAGACTCATAATTATATCTTAAAATAGAAATTCCGTTTTCGCCTACATGCTCCTTAGCCTTGCTATAACCATAAATCATATAGTCAACATTGCCCTTGTCATCCACGGTAATTACCCTTGCCTTAGTATTGTTAAGCTGTTCAGCATTCTTGGCATTAAGATTGTAAACCTGTTTGATTTTTCTTTCATTCAAATCCATTACGTAAACATCGCCGTTAACCTGAAACGCCATAAACTGCTGATTTGAACTTTCAACAAAATCAGCCTTTGTTTCTTTCTGAATACCTAAGTCAATAAAACTTCCGCCTACGTTATTCTTGTCTGCTGTCCAAATCTGATTTACTTCCCTGTCATATGCCAAAACATAAATTCTTCCTGCACAACTCCATATTGTGATTGTTTCAGAAACATTATATTTCTCTTTAACCTTCTCAGCATTAGTTGTTCTAATCTGATAATTCATTGTATAAGTTCCGGCTTCCCCAGTGTCCTTTATGCAAAACTCTTTTGCTGTTATTGTTATATCAGATATAAGCTCAGGCTTAAGAGAAGTCCAAATAAGGCTATTGTAACTTGACTTAATAGTAGTCTGACCAAGGTTATCATTAGGAAGGCTACTATCAGGCTCAATATACTGAGCAAGCTTTGAAGCTCCCTCGCCCTTTAAAGCGGTCTGTGCAAAATTCTTCGCAAACTTAATCTGTTCAGTAACAAACTCCTTATCCGTAACCATTACTCTTGCGTAATAATTAATCTGCTCATACTTATCTGTTTTGATAATTATTTCCCAGAAATACTCTGTTCCCTGTTCCATAATGGCACTGGCCTGATAATTCAAAGTAATCTTGCCGTCCTTCTGTTTCCAGCCGTCAAGGGTTCCATTATCTATCAAACGATTGTCCTCAGTACTCTTCATTTCGTAAGAAATCTCTGAAACCTTATTGCCATTAGTTGATATTGTAATCGGAACCGTTCTGTCTGTATTAACAGGGACAATAACATCACGCATATGTTCTTCTTCCATATCCATTGTGTAGCCGTTAAGACTTCCAACCTTCTGACTTCCATAATATAAATCAATCCCCGGCAACTTACCATTATATGTAGACGTTGCCTGACCGCTATTGCTCTGCTTGTTATTCTTAGACTGCTTCTTGTTAAAATTTATTCCTATAACCACCGCAATTGCAAAAATCAGCACAATTACAACAACTGCTATAACTTTCTTTTTCATTTCATCACCCATTAAATCCTTGTATTTAATCAATCCTAATCATAGCACAAAAAAATGTCTGTGGCACTATTTTTTTGTACCACAGACAATTTTATTTTTTATTTTGTTTTTTTCTTTGATGTAGCTTTCTTTTTTCTTGTTTTTGGAAATTCGAAAACTACTGATTCGTATGGTCTAAGTGGAATCTCCAATCTGTATGGCCTTCCATCGCACTCGCCTTTCTTGGCTCTGTAGCTTACAACCTGTTTCTCACCTGTTTCTGTTGTAACCAATCTCTTGTAAGTTCCGGCTTTTGGAACTCCTACAACATAATCAGGTCTTTCCATTGGTGTAAAGTTACACACGAAACCGATAGAGTTCTTATAATCAGCTTCTGTTGTCTTTCTTATGAAACTGAAAATACTTCTTTCACAGTCATTGGCATTAATCCACTCAAAAGCTCCATAGCCCTTTGTTTCAGTGTAAAGTGCCGGATATTCCTTATATAAGTGAAGTAATTTCTTTACATATTCCTGCATGTCCTTATGTTCAGGTTCATCAAGCAGATACCAGTCAAGGCTTCTAGCCTCTGACCATTCCTGTAACTGGGCAAATTCCTGTCCCATAAATAACAGCTTTCTGCCCGGATGTCCCAACATAAAAGTATATGCTGTCTTTAAGTTTTTAAATTTATCCTGTGGATAACCCGGCATCTTATTAATCATTGAACATTTCAAATGAACAACTTCATCGTGAGATAATACTAAAATAAAATTCTCACTAAATGCATAAGTTAATCCGAAAGTCATCTTATTATGATTACCCTTCTTAAACAAAGGATCAAGCTTAGTATACTCTAAGAAATCATGCATCCAGCCCATATTCCACTTGTAAGAAAATCCAAGGCCACCTTCCTTAGGTGACATAGTAACCTTAGGCCATGCTGTGGATTCTTCAGCAATAATATATGCTCTTGGATTTCTGTAATTCATAACACTACTTAAATGTTTAAAGAACTCAATAGCTTCCAAGTTCTCATTACCGCCATACTTATTAGGAACCCACTGTCCGTCTTCTCTTCCGTAATCCAAATATAACATAGAAGCAACTGCGTCAACTCGAAGTCCGTCTATGTGATATTTTTCAACCCAGAATAATGCGTTTGCAATAAGGAAATTAACAACTTCTGTCTTAGAATAGTCGAAAACCTTAGTACCCCAGTCAGGATGTTCTCCCAATCTTGGATCTGCATATTCATAAAGTGGTGTTCCGTCAAACATTGCAAGTCCGTGAGCATCTTTTGGGAAGTGGGCAGGTACCCAGTCCAAAATAACCCCGATTCCTGCTTTGTGGAAAGCATCTACCAAATACATAAAATCCTGAGGTGTTCCATATCTTGATGTAGGTGCATAATATCCCACAACCTGATATCCCCATGAACCATCAAAAGGATGTTCCAATATACCCATAAGTTCTACATGAGTATATCCCATATCCTTAACATATGCTACAAGTTCTTTAGCCATACGCTTGTAATCATAGAATCCGTCTTCATCATCAGGACCTTTAAAATCCTTTTTCCATGAACCCGGATGAACCTCATAGATTGACATTGGAAGTTCATAGTGATTCTCCTTTGCCTTCTCTGATATCCATTTAGCATCTTTCCATTTGTAATTATCAATATTTGCTACCCTTGAAGCATTTCCGGGTCTTTTCTCAGCCCAAAAACCATAAGGATCAGCTTTGTACAATGTATCCCCACTTTGTGTAGAAATAACATACTTGTACATTGCGCCTTCTTCAACCTCCGGTATGAAAAGTTCCCAGATGCCTGAATCATTTTCCATCTTCATGTTATGGTTAAATCCCAACCAGTCATTAAAATCACCTATAACGGCAACGTTAACTGCATGGGGTGCCCAAACTGCGAAATATGTTCCTTTTACACCATCAATTGTTGTAACATGCGCACCCAGTTTCTCATATATTTCATAATGAGTACCTTTTCCAAACAAATAACAGTCATCTTTTGTTATGACATTCTTGTTTCCCATATGGTCTCCTCCCTGTTTTAATTATTTATTTTCTGTTGTAATTAATCAGGCAGCCTTTTAATATAATGTCACGTTCGTCGTCAGTCATTTCGCCAAGCTTTAATGTAAATGGTTTAACATTCTTGTCATCATCTACAACGTAAGCCTGTACGTCTGTAGCTTTGTTCTTAACAGCTTCAACTATTTCCGGTACAAAAATATAGTCACCGTTCTTAAATGGCAATTCTTCTGATTCATAAATGAATGGAAGCATACCCCAGTTAATAAGGTTTGAACGATATCTCTTTGTTGCATATTCACAGGCAATATTAGCCCATCCGCCTAATACCTTCTGACATGAAGCAGCCTGTTCTCTTGCTGAACCGTCACCCGGTTTTACTGCAAAAATAGTGCTTCCGATACCTACTGTATCATTGTCAATCTTGTACTGAGGAAGATTGCTCTTTAACGCTTCAAATACTCCTCCAACTTCCGGAAGTGCATCTGCAGGATTCTGTCCTGCTTCTCTTGCTTTTTCTGCTTTCTGAACTTCTTTAGCCTTTCCTACATATTCAGGGTCCTTTCTTGAAAGTGCAAACTCTGCAAGTCCAAGTGGGTTAGAACGATAAGATGATGTTTCACCTGATGGTATTAATTCATCTGTTGTTGTAACCGGATCATGAATCTCTGAAACAACTTTAAGAAGAAGATTGTCTGTAAGTGCAACCATTTCCGGCCAGTCTTTGATGTTTGGTCCAAACTGGATTTCTGTATCAGGATCTGCTATTCCGTGTGAGTCAAATACTCTGTTTTCATAAATACTCTTGTCAAAATGATACTTACGTCCCTTAAACTCAACATCAACGTCTGTAGCTGCTGTAAGATAACCCTTGTTAGCTGCTGTTGCTGCAATAGATCTGGCATCCATAAGTGCAACTGAAGAAATCTGTCCATTCTGTAACTTACTTCCTTCTCTGTTAGGGAAGTTACGTGTTGAATGTCTGATACTGAAGGCATTGTTAGCCGGTGTATCACCTGCACCGAAACAAGGTCCACAGAATGCTGTCTTCATAACACCGCCGGCAGCCATAATATCTGCTGCGCATCCGTTTTTGATTAATTCCATATATACTGGCATAGAAGCAGGATATACACTAAGTGTAAATTCGTCAGCTCCAATGCTATGTCCCTTTAATATATCTGCTGCTGCACAAATGTTTTCAAATCCACCACCTGCACAACCTGCAATGATTCCCTGGTCAACATAAAGTTTTCCATCACGAATCTTGTTTGTAAGTTTATAATCAACCTGTCCATCTAATGAAACTAAAGCTTTCTTTTCAACATCGTGGAGAATATCTTCCAAGTTAGCATTTAATTCTTCAATAGTATATGTGTTACTTGGATGGAATGGCATTGCAATCATAGGTTTAATCTTAGATAAATCAACATAAACAATTCCATCATAGTATGTAACTTCGCCAGGATTTAATTCTTTATACTCATCTACTCTTCCATGGATGTCATAGAATTCCTTAATCTTCTCATCTGTACGCCAAATAGATGAAAGACAAGTTGTTTCTGTTGTCATAACGTCAACACCGATTCTGAAATCTGCGCTTAAGTTAGAAACACCAGGTCCTACAAATTCCATAACTTTATTCTTAACATAACCCTTGTCAAATACTTCTCCGATAATTGCAAGTGCAACGTCCTGAGGTCCTACACCCTTAGCAGGTTCTCCTGTCATGTAGATACCGATTACTTCAGGCATATTAATGTCATATGTCTGTGAAAGTAGCTGCTTAACCAATTCAGGTCCGCCTTCACCCATAGCCATAGTACCAAGAGCACCATAACGTGTATGTGAATCAGAACCAAGAATCATCTTTCCGCCACCTGCTAACATTTCTCTGGCAAACTGATGTATAACTGCCTGATGAGGTGGTACATAAATTCCACCATATTTCTTAGCACAAGTAAGTCCAAACATATGATCATCTTCATTGATTGTTCCACCAACAGCACATAAACTGTTATGACAGTTTGTAAGCACATAAGGAATTGGGAATTTCTCTAATCCTGAAGCTCTTGCTGTCTGAATGATTCCAACAAATGTAATATCATGGGAAGTAAGCTTATCAAACTTAATCTGAAGCTTGTCCATGTTGCCTGATGTGTTGTGTTCGTTCAAAATACCATATGCCATAGTATTCTTTGCAGCATCTTCTTTTGTAAGGTATTTATCCCCTAACTTGTTCTTTAGTAATTCTTCTGAGCCTGCACCTGTTTCTACAACTTCTGTGCCACCAATAAGGTATGCTCCGCCTTTACTTAATGTTATCATTTTTGCCTCCTATGTTTTCGTAACTTATCAGGTTAAATGCGTACCCTTCGGGGTTATAATCCATTTCATACTGATAACTACTAGTATACATTTTTTTGCCCTTCAAATCAAGTAATACACCCATACAATAAGTCGACAATCCGGCTGGTTTGTCTGATTTTTAATCTTCTGCATTTATTGAACATTGTTATAGACCTTTAGGGGAAGATGATAGTGATAAGGGCAAAAAATAAGCTGTGCTTTAATGTTAAAGCACAGCTTATTCTTATTTAATTATTTAGTACTGCGTTTTAGTGGAAATTTGACCAGCCTAACCCATCTCCATTTTTTAACAAATTATTAGGATCTGTCCAATCATCATTATAAACGCTAGTTGTTATAATATCATTTTCTTCTAATTCAAATATTTCCATACTAGGACTTGTATATTCACTCTTCATAATTACTACTCCTTTGTTACTATTTTGTTACTATAAAACTATTAATTAAGCTTTTTATTGTGTCATCAGTTATTCCATCATATCCACCATTGCTAATAGCTTTTGCAACATCTGAAATAGATCTTTCTACTGAATTAGCATAACTATCACCATCTGCAGAATAAACATATTCTGAAGCTGCATTTTTATATGGAACTTCCACATATGCTTTTGCCACAAAATATCTATCATAGTTTGCTTTAACTATTCTAATAAGTGATGCGTTGTATGAATGTGTACCCTCATCTAACCAGCCTGTATTTTTTACATCTAGAACTTTTCCAATATTATTAACATTCTCTACATTATATTCGACATCTTTTTTAGCATCTAAAATATCCTTTGTAGTAATCAATGTTCCTGCCTGAACCTTATTTGTAATCTCATTTTTGTACTCAGCTACTCCACAAGTTACATCAACGCTAGCCTTGAATCTAATGCCACCCGGTGTTTCCTCCTTTGCAGCAATTCTTATTGCAGCACCATTATACATTTTTACTGAAACATCAGTTATTGATACCAAATTCACATCATCATTTACAGTAATCTCTGAACCTGCTTTATATATAACTTTGTTAACTGTATCATAATAACCATATTTAGCTTCAGTTGGAAGTGTGTATGTATCACCCGGTGCAACCGTTTCCTTAACATTACCATCAATAGTTACATTCTTTGTTGGCTTATTTGTATAACCTTTTAATGATACATTACTTACAGTAATTTCTGCAGCATCTGATTTAGTATTGTCTACATATCCTAGCATCAATCCAAACAAATATTCATTTGCAGCTGTACCAACTTTAAATGTTGTTGTAAATGTTGTATCCTCATTTGCCTTTGTTTCAAAAATTGTATTACTACTGTTTTCAACTTTCCAACTACCTCCATTTTCCTGAACAAGTAACTGGATTTTTCTTGCTACTGATGATTTAACCGTTACTGTAGCCACGTACCATTTATTAGAGGCTAACTTTATGCCTTTCTGTGTTAATTGTGATGTATGATAATCTCCTGCTTCATACGCCGGCACACCAAATTTAATTTTCCCAGCCCCCATATAAGTAACATTTTCTAAATTGCAATAGTCCATATCCCAAGAATTACCATCAGAAAATTCAACATTTTTTAAAATTTCTTTTCCATCTTCAATTGTTGTTTCTTCCTTTTTTTCCGGAACTGTAACGTCAATCGTTGTAATATCTGATTCTCCTGCTGCATTTACTGCTCTTACACCAAATTTATATGTCTTTCCTGCTTCAAGCCCTAACTCTTCAATAGTAACTATACCACCGTTGGTAATATCTTTTTTATATGTTTCATCTAAATAAAATTTGTAGCTTGTTGCTCCTGTTACTGGTGTAAACGCTATTGTATAATTTGTCTTTAAATCATTAATGTTTGCCACAAGACCTTTTGGTGCAGAAGGTTTCTGCGCTACTGTAGTTTCTTCTGATGAAGTACCTGCCTTATCACCTGTTGCAACTATAAAAGTAACGTACTGTGATCCATCTTTACTAGTTACTTTAACAACATTATATGCATTGTTATTAATCCATTCCTTTGCATTTACATGAATTTCAACAGAATTAAATACCGGAACTCCGTTTCCTTCCTTTTCAACCTTGACACCGTTTATTTCCAATGTTGCATCAGGGTAATTCCCATGCCAAGTAACATTCATAAACATCTCATTATAAAAATTCAAGTTTCCAGCACCTGTTGTCATCCAATTTACAATATCTCCTTTTGACTGAGATTCATCTATAGCTACTTTCCAAGGTGATTTTGTAGTTTCTGAACCTTTCATGTAGGCTTCACCCTTATTTTTATAGTTGTATGTTAGCTTGCTATAATCCGCATCAGCCTTTACCTCCCTAGGATTGTACACCGTAATTGATGTTACAATCATCGCAATAGTACATATTATTGCGAGTATTCCTTGTTTCCTTTTTGAAATATTCATGTTTTTTCTCCTTTCATCCAAGATCTTGTCGAATCCCTTCGATTATTTATCCCTTATCAGACAATTCTACCAAATTAAAATGGTTTTTTCAACTACCCATAGGCTATGTTGTACACTTTTTATTTATTTTTCATAACCCGGCCTGTTCTTTATGCATTTGCCCTGTATTTTTTGCACATTTTGTCTGCTTCTTTTTGTGCATTTTATACAATTATTTGGTGTTATAATGTTTTCGCTATAAAACCGTTTTTATTCTTCTTGTGATTTTGCACAATTTCATCATTTTTTCTCTGTTATATGCCAAACATTAAGGTTTCCCTCTAAAGGAGTAAAGAAAAAGCCCACTGGAACAAATATCTCCAGCAGACCTTTTTCAATTGTCATATGCTATGCTTTGACTAACCAATCATAATAGACTTTTTGCTTTTTACATTTATTTATTTTTCTTAGGAATCTTCTTAAACTGAATATATTTAACCTTGATTCCTGCTAATACTTCTTCAAGCTTTAAGTTATACACGCCTTTGTCAAGTTTAACCTTGCAAAGTTTCTGTGTAATCCAGTTGCCATCTGTACCATTAGTCTGAATTACAACCATTGTTGTACCATTGGCATTAACATTTACTGTTGACTGGGATAAGTTGGACTTGTCAAATGCGATATTTACAATAATTGTATATTCTCCTTCTTCTTCAACCTCCAATGTAGCTTCCGTTCCACTGTTAAACATTACCTTATCATCTTTTCCAACATTGAATACCTGATACTTAGCCTGGTCGTTTGGAATTGAATCAAAATGTTTTGCAATATCAGTATCAACTAATTCTCTTTCAATAACAGGTGCTGAAAGAATAAAGTTACAAATATTAATTGCTGCTCTCTGAAGCTCTCCAACAGTAAGCTTTCCCTCCTTAACTGACTCTTCAGTATTATCATTGTTTGAATTAACTTCTGCTCCGTTGTTATTTACAACCATATATAAGTCATTCTGTGAGCGAACCATGTCTCTTGTATCCTGATTTGATTCTTCTCCACCTTCTACAACGTCGTTCATCTTAGCCCACCAGTCAGTCATGACGATACCGTCATATCCCCATTCATTTCTAAGGATTGTTGTACAAAGGTCGTAGTTTGAAGCTGCCCAGTGTCCGTTAATAGGATTGTAAGCTGTCATTAATGTTTTAACTGTGCCGGCTTTTACTGCCATTTCAAATGATTTGAGATAAATCTGTCTGATTGCTCTTTCTGAGCAAACTGCGTCAACCTTAAATCTATGTGATTCCTGACCATTTAATGCGAAATGCTTAATTGTTCCCCAAGCACCACCGTCTTTAATACCGCCTGTTGATGCAACTGACATTGTTCCTGAAAGGTATGGATCTTCTGAATAGTATTCAAAGTTACGTCCGTTTAAAGGATGTCTGTGAATGTTTACTCCGGGTCCAAGTAATGTATCTACCTGATTTCCGTATAATTCCTGACCTTCCATTGTGTAAAGTTCTCTTACAAGCTTAGGATTCCATGATGCTGAAAGTGCTGTTCCAATAGGAAGCTGTGTAGCTTTTCCTTCCATTCTAAGTCCACTAGGGCCGTCAGCACAACATGCTGCAGGGATTCCGTAAGCAAACAATGTATCGCTTAATCCACCAAAAGCTGAAGCTGTTCCTTTTGTAACTCTAGGGTTACTCATTCCTTCACCTCTTACAATCTGTGCTAATTCTGCAACTGTAAGCTGTGCAACGAACTCTTCAATAGTGTTTTTGCCTGCTTTTACATCCTGTAATGTAATTCCTACATCGCCTGTAATTTTCATGTCTTTTGGAAGATTGTCTTCAATTCTCTTAGCCATATCAACTGTAGGCTTCTGTGATGGTACATATGTAATTTCGTATGTTCCGTCTTCTCTTCTCTTGCCCGGCTTAATTAATGTAAGATTTTCATCGTTAGGGCAGGCAGCTTCTGAAAGCTGTTCTGTTACTTTAAGTTCTTCAACTTTATATGTATAAGCTAGTTTATTATTTTTTACGCTGTTACCTACGTAGAAGTTGTAATCTCCTGCTTCTAATACGTAGCATGACTTGTTGCCTGTAGCGCCTGAGTCATCATATGATGCAATTCCGTTAATATTGAAAGTAATCTTTAATGTCTGACTCTGACCCGGTGCAAGATTTTCTGTTTTCTCGTATGCACAAAGCTGTCTTGCAGGCTGTCCCAAAGCTCCCTGTGGTGCTTCGTAGTATACCTGAACAACTTCTTTTCCTGAGAACTTATCACCTGTGTTAGTTACCTTAACTTCTAATGTGATTTTTTCATCATCTGCATCGGCTGATACTGTTTCAATATCAAATGTTGTGTATGAAAGTCCGAAACCAAATTCAAATTGAACTTTTTCAGGTGCAAATGTTTCAAAATAACGATATCCTACATAAATGTCTTCTTTGTAAAGGTTTGTAAGTTCGTTGCCAAAGTTGTCATTAGCAGGATAGTCTTCAATATCATAAGCTACTGTGTCAGGTAATTTACCGCTTGGTGTAGCCTTGCCTGAAAGTGCTTCAGCTACTGCGTTTCCACCTTCCATACCGCCCTGCCATACAATAATTACTGATTTGATGTGTCCCTTAAACTGTTCTTCATCAATCCACTTAAGGTCAATAATATTTGAAATGTTAAGAACTACACAAACATCTTCAAAAGCTTCTGTTATGTTCTTAAGGTTTTCTTTTTCTTCATCTGTAAGAAGATAGCTTCCTACCCAGTTGGCGTTGTCCTTATCTTCTCCTGCTGTACGTCCGATAATGTATACAGCCTTGTTAGTTGATTCTGCCTGTTTCTTTGCATAATCTGCTGTGATTTCCATATCTTTCTGGAACCATGGCTCGCATGCCCAGCCACCGCCACCATTATCAAATGGATGGTCTTTTAACCATTCCTTATAGTCTTCAACTATAGTCTTGTTAAAGTTAAGGTTGTTGTTTTCAAATCCGTCCAAAATATTTGTTGTGTATTCAACGTTTACAGCTCCTCCTGAACCTGTTCCGCTTCTGTAGTACTCAATCATTGGTCTTCCAAAAACTGAAACCTTATCCTGTTCTGTTAATGGAAGTACATTTCCCTCATTTTTAAGTAAAACTATTCCCTCTACTGCCGCTTCACGGCTTTTCTCGGCAAATCCTTCAACAGGATTTCCCTTTAAGTTATTTGACATTTTTCTCCTCCTCGCATTATCTTCGGATATATTTTTTATTCGTTTTATTTTCATTTTCTATACTAAAAATCACTATATCATATAATTTTTGCAAATACTAGATTTTATGGGAGGAAAAACGTTTTTATTAAGGGCGTTTTTGTCCCCCCTTTTGTGCAATTTTTTAGGCTTTTTGCCCCATAAAAAGCACATCTTTGCTTGTAAAAATTTTTTTGGTTGATTTTTTTTATGTATTTTTACTATTTATTTATGTCTATTTTTGTTAATTTTATTTTTTGTACTTTATTGCTTTAAAGCGTTATATGTTGTAAAATTATATTACTATACTTGAGCGACAGAAAGGAATAAAACAATGGGAAAATATTTTCAGGAAGAAATTGAAACTGCTTCTCGTGAAAAGATTGAGCAGATTCAAACAGAGGGACTTTTAGACGTGGTAAAAAGAGTATACGAGAATGTACCTTTTTACAGAAAAAAAATGGTGGAAAAAGGTGTAACACCTGACGATATAAAATCTTTAAAAGATATTTCTAAGTTACCTTTTTTAACGAAAGACGATTTAAGAGATGCTTATCCATACGGCTTATTAGCAGTACCTCTTAAAAATTGTGTACGTATTCACTCAACTTCAGGTACAACAGGTAAGCGTGTAGTAGATTTTTATACTAAGAAAGATATTGATATGTGGGAAGATGGATGTGCCAGAGCCCTTGTGGCTGCCGGTGGAACAGATGAAGATGTAGTTCACGTAGCTTATGGATATGGTCTTTTCACAGGTGGCTTCGGATTAAACGGTGGTTCACAGAAGGTTGGTTCTTTAACACTTCCTATGTCATCAGGTAACACTGACAGACAGCTTCAGTTTATGACTGATTTGGGTTCAACTATTCTTTGTTGTACACCTAGTTACGCTTCTTATTTGGCCGAATCTATTGAAGAACGGGGAATTAAGGATCAGATTAAATTAAAAGCCGGAATTTTTGGTGCTGAAGCCTGGTCAGAAGATATGAGAGCTGATATTGAAAACAGGCTTGGCATTAAGGCTTATGATATTTATGGACTTACTGAAATTGAAGGTCCGGGTGTTGCTTTTGAATGCGAGGAACAGAATGGTATGCATATTTGCGAAGACTATTTTATTCCGGAAATTGTTGATCCTGACACATTTGAACCTGTTCCTGACGGACAGATTGGTGAATTAGTATTTACAAGTTTTGCTAAAGAAGCATTTCCACTTATCAGATACCGTACAAAAGACATTACTTATATTACAAGAGAGAAGTGTAAATGCGGACGTACTCACGCACGTATTCACAGACTTATGGGACGTTCAGATGACATGCTTATTATTAAAGGTGTTAATGTTTATCCTTCACAGGTTGAGGAAGTTCTTATTAAACAGGGCATGCCTGCCAACTACCAGCTTATTGTTGACCGTGTAAACAATAGCGATACTATGGAGGTTCTGGTTGAAATGACACCTGAAATGTTCTCTGATACAGTTAGCTCAATTGAGTCTAAGGAGAAAGATATTGTTACCGCTCTTAAGAGTATGCTTGGCATTTATGCTAAGGTTAAATTGGTTGAACCAAAATCAATTACACGTTCAGAAGGAAAAGCAGTTCGTGTTATAGATAAACGTAAAATTTAGGAGGTTTTTATATGTATATTCATCAGATTTCAGTGTTCATTGAAAACAAACCGGGTAATATTGCAAACTTTACCAATTTTCTTGCCGAACACAAAATAGATATGCGTGCATTTCAGATTGCCGATTCAAGCGATTTCGGAATTATTCGTATTATTGTAGACGATCCTTTTAATACTCTTACTCTGTTAAGAGACAACGATTGGATTTGTAACCTTACACACGTTATTGGCGTTAAGCTTCCGGATGAGCCGGGCTCAATGGCTAAGGCAATGAACGTTATTGCTTCTAACGGCTACAGCGTTGATTACGTTTACGCCTTTCTTGCAAGAGGCACAGATGATGCCCTTATGGTATTCCGTGTCAAGGACGAGGATACAGACAAAGTTGCCGCATTGCTGGTAAGGAATGGAATGAAAACAGTGGACCAGGAAGACTTGGCAAAGATGTAGGAATGGAAACACTTAGAAGAATGAAAATTAGCAAGTTTGTTGTTAAATTTATTTCAAAAAAAGAGTCACTAAAAGTGACACTAGCATAAAAAAAGAGTTCTCCCACTACCAGGAAATATCTTTGTCCGCACTTACTTTTCAGTAATTATCCAGAAATATGCCCGCACTTCTTATAGACATTCTCTTTATCATCTATCATATACTTTTTGGGTATGGGGGAATGATGAAGAGAATGTCTATAAGCACGCGGCTGTCGCAACATGCGACAGCCGCTACAAATAAAAAGAAGTGGAACCCCTCTTATGCAAGCATAAGTGGTTCCACTTCTTTTTATTTGTAGCACTGGGCACACGTTGCTTGTGTGCTTCGCGATTATTCTACTGTGTATGGCATTAATGCGATATAAAATTATCTATTTTATCACGTTTTATCTTGTTCTATTATTGCCATAACCCCTAATTTTTTTTAGTGTTTGCAGCAGTTTTAGTTTTATCTTGTTTTGTAATATATCCATTCAAAAGGGACACCAAAAGGGACACCATACCCAATAATGGTTGTTATTAGTCTTATTAAGAAATATATGCAATAAAAAAGGAGCTGTTTTTTAACTCCCCTTTTACTAAGATATTTTAATATTATACAATTTCTGTATTTCTAATTGTTTCTTTTCTTCTGTAACGTGCGTGTATATGTTCATTGTCGTTGATATGTCGCCGTGTCCCATTATCATTTGAATTGTTTTAACATTTAAATCATTCTCACACATTCTAGTGCAGAAAGTATGACGCATTATATGAGCTGTAAAATTTGGTATTAATTCCGGTTCTCTGTGTTCAGCTTTAGCGCGCTCTACTTCTTTCGCATTTCTTCCCTTTACAATTCTCTTTATAACTGCATTAATTGCGTCGCTTATGTATGGGGTTCCGTTCATTGTGGTAAATATAAAATTACTATATCCGTCTACCTCAACATTTCTTGGTATTGAAAGTTTAAACTGCTGCTCTTTTTGCTTTTTTAATGCTTTCTTAACTTCTGGTAATAATGGTACAGTTCTAACCGCATTTTTTGTTTTAGGTGTAGAAATTTTTTGAACTCTTTTTTTGTCCTGTTGTGGCTGATAATAAATAGTTTTTGAAACGCTTATAATATTCTTTTTAAAATCCACATCATTCCAGGTTAATGCTAATAGTTCGCCAATTCTTAAACCTGTACCCAAAGCAACTATAAACAATGGTTCATATACCTTTATTCTTGTATCTGTTGAATTTGCAATATAATTAATAAACTGCTGCTGCTGTTTTTGAGTTAATGCAATTTTATTTTTTTGATTATCTTTACAAAACTCATTCATAATATTAATACAAGGATTTTTTAAAATGATGTCATTAGCTACCGCATAACTAAAAGCACTATTAAGCAAATTATTTATATATTTTAGTGTTCCTATTGATAGCTTAATACCATTTTTTCCATTAAGATAATCAGTATACATTTTAATAATATTCATTCGCTTAATATCTTTTATTTTCATTTTCCCAACTTTATCTTTAACATACCAATCCCAATATTGGCAATAACGTGTATATGTTTGGTCCTTTAGTTTTTCCTTTTTGCAGCTTTCCATATATTCATAAAACCAGGCATTAAAAGAAATATTTGAGTAGTTAACCCCCTCAAATTTTAACCTTTTTATTTCTTCCTCTTTTTCTCTTAGCTCTATTAAGGATTTTGAATATATCACTTTTTCTTGACCGCTCATATCTATAAACTTATAACGATACATTCCGTTACTTCTTTGATATTCGCCTTGTTTTAATATTCTGCCCTTATTATCTTTTCTCTTTTTCCTTGCCATATCTGCAACACCCTCTTTTTGTTCTATTACTCATTGCATACATTTTTTAAAAGTGCGCATACTTTTTTATGCTTATTTCTGTGGTTACTATATTTTTTGCTTATATTGGGGCTTTTTTCGCGCGTGCGCGTAAACCTTAACATTTCTTAACATTTTTCGTTTTTCATACTCTCCCCCGGTCTCGGGTTAATGGTTTATTTGTATCACTCTTGGAGCTGGTTAATTCATTTTAAGAAAGTTAGCACCTAAAGTACTACTGATATTTTTCATTGCGTTCTCCATTTCATTTTCTATCAAATATAAGGTTCTGTTTATGTCTGACAGCTCCACAATATCGCCGCCTAATATCCCTTGCCTTACAAGTTCAATATTTGAATATATACAAGCTATTGTAAATATATTATCTTCCAGTATGTCACTATCTTTTTGCGTTAATTCTCTTTGCATTTTCTGTGTTCCTCTTTCTTTGTTATTTATGCAATACTAAAACGTTTGCTAACTGCTGCTTTTAAATACTCATTGTATAACTCTGTGTAGTCCATTTTAAAAGTTTTGCTATCAAAACGATTAGTTATTACCTCTTTGAATCTAATTACATATAAGCCGGTATTTAACTCTTTAACGTCTTTGCTTTCCATTTCTGCCTTAATCTCTGCTTTAAGTTCTTCGATTGCTTTTTCTAATTCTGCCTTTTGTCTTTCCAGCTCCTTAATTTTTTTTACTCTGTTGTTTAATGCTCTTGTTCCCATATGTTTTACTTCCTTTCTTTATCTTATGTTTATATTATACTCATTTATGAGTATATAGTCAATAGTCTTTTACTCATTTTTGAGTATATTTTTAATCTTTTATACTCTTTTATGGTTATTATATAATCAATATTGATTTGATTTTTCTTTTCTGCTATCATAATTAATAATAAATACTATGAAAGGAGCTTTTTATATAATGGCAGGTACAAAAATCATTAAACAGTTATTAGCAGAAAGAAATATTAGCGTTAATGAATTAGCAACTAAACTTAATATAAAACCTCAATCAATGAGCAATAAACTATATAGAGATAGTTTCTCATTTCAAGAAATGTGTGTTATTTGCGATTTATTAAATGCTGATTTAAAAGCAATCACTCGCGATTCAAAGAAAGAATTTTATGAGAGTTAATTAAAAAACAAATTGCAGCAGTTACCGGTTGTAAATTTAAAAGCTCTTTTATTCTTCCAGACGGAGACAAAGTAACAGATTAACTTTTTTAATATTAATAATTCTGTAAAACAAAGATATATACATCAATGTAAAAATAACCTTGGTCGGGTTCGTTCTGCTGGTGTGTATATCTTTTCTTTTTCATTCTTTATATTCTTTATTATTCTTATATATTCTTCTATTGGTGTTAGCAACCTTGTTAGTAACCTTGTTAGTCTGTGGTTTCTCTGATGTTTTTTAAGTGGCATTTATACCCTTGTTACCTATTGGAACAGAAACCATATAAAACACCGATAAATAAAGGGGTTTAGCCTTGTTAATACCTTGTTACTTATATGGCTTTTTTACTACTACTTATTTTTGCTAAAAGTGCTAATTTGCCTTGTTAGCTACCTTGTTAGCAACCTTGTTAGGGGGTGTTAGTTCCTTGTTAGGCTTAAATTCAAAATCGCTCACAACACCGATAAATAAAGGGGGGTTAGCCTTGTTAGTTCCTTGTTAACCTTAAAATATTAAATACTATAAGAATATAGCTCTATAACGTGTTTTTGTTTTTTCTGTTACAGAAATACTAGTTAATGTTACAGAAATGCCCTTTTTGTATACAGAAACCCATAAAATGTATACATAAATTAGATTTCTGTATGCAGAAACCCTTTTTATATATACAAAAATTGTGGTTATTCTTGGAATAATTAATATTAATCTTTGATTTACTTATGTTATTCCTGTTTTCCGTTATTCTGGTATAAATCGTAATTAACAACTACAATCAAGCGCCCAAACCTCAAACTTTTAACTTTTATCTCTTTAGTAAGTTCTAAATGTTTTAAGGCTGTTTTTACGCTCTGTATTGTTAAACCTGTTTCAATAGCTAAGTTTTGCAGGCTGGTTATAAATTCGCCCCGATTAACTGTTACACCTTTATAATTGCCTTTTTTCCAGTTTGCTTTTAATAGGCAATGAATAAAGAGCGTTTTGGTGTGTTCATCTGTGTACCATTCCCAATCCATTAATTTACGACTTAATTTGATAAAGTTATTATTAACGTATGGTGCATATTCGCCCATTAAAACCTTTTTTTGCTCGTTCTGCGCCTTTTCTTTGTTTGTGTTATACATTCCTTGACACCTCACTTTTAGCGCAATACGCTGTATTTTTGTATTTTTTAAATTCTGTCATTGTATACTCCTTAATCAGAAATAGCATTTATATAGCGTTCTACCTTTGAAACATTCCACAATAAGCGCTTGCCTACTCTTATTTCTGCGCCGGCTTGCTTTCCTATCTCAACCGCGCTATTTCTTCCGCAATTTAATAGTGATTTTAAACCCTCTGTATCTACAGTTAGTGGATTATCTATCTTTTTTATTTGTGCTTTTCTTGCCATTTTGCTGTTCTCCTTTTCGTTTAATTGATGTTTTTATCGTTGCAACGTGTGTAGTCGCATTGTATAATATTTTGTAACGTTTGCACAACATAACGTAAAAATGTTTTATACTTTATTTTTATATGCTTATTCTTGCTTACTTTTGTTAATCATTTTTGTTATTTGGTGTAAAACGTGTAAAAGATTACCAACATTTAATTTAAGGAGCTACTATTTATGGATAATAGAGATTTTTGCAGAACACTAAAAAGATTAAGAAATGAAAACGGAAGAACACAAGAATGGGTTGCAAACAAAATAGGGGTAACAAGACCAACTTATCTAAAATGGGAAAACGGGCAAACAATACCAGATATAAACGCAGTCTGTAGAATAGCTGATTTATTTAACATTTCTTTAGATGAATTAACCTCTAGAGATATAGACAAAAAAGAAACAACTTATAAAACGTATGCAGATATTTTTAAAGCATTATTCTCTTGCAATTTAGGTATTAAAAAATTTTCTTTCTGTAAAGGTAACATTGTAATTACTTCCGTTTATAGTTCCTAGATACAAATATACGAATTATATAAAAATGGTTCGGTAACTGATGAGGTTTATAATATGATGTGTAACTCTATTATTAACGAATTTAAAAATATAAAAATTGTTGATATTAGCAAAGGACAAATGCAATTAATAATTGCGCCTTATTTATTCGATAAGCTATCTAATTATGAACCCTGTTCACTAGAGTTAATTATAAAAATTCTAAAATCTAAAGAAAGTGATTTTTTTAATGGCTGCGACAAAATCATAGACAAAAACTCCCCAGAAGTCGCTAACCTATATAAGCGATTTAAGCCATATATTATTGAAACTTGGGAAGAATTTAAACAATGTTTAGAAGATATTAGTATTATTACATTACCTTTTAATTTTTAAATATCATCTTCCAAAAGGGACACTAAAAGGGACACTGGCGCAAAAAAATGGCTCTCCCATTACTGGGAAAGCCTTTAAAAATCATTATTTTACTCAACTGTGTATGGCATTAATGCGATATTTCTAGCTCTCTTGATAGCTGTTGTAAGAGCTCTCTGATGTCTAGCACAGTTTCCTGTGATTCTTCTAGGAAGAATTTTTCCTCTTTCAGATACGTATCTCTTTAATGTAGCTACATCTTTATAATCGATTGCCTTGTTTTCGTTAGCACAAAATGCACAAACTTTTTTTCTTCTACGACCGCCTCTTCTTCTCATTGGAGAATCTGGTCTTTCACTCTTATTATATGGCATAACTTGACCTCCTATTTTCGTTAATGAGATTCTATTCGAATCTGTTAAAAGTTAAATGGTAAACCTGAATCATCTACACTGTCAGGAATGTTCATAAAACCGTCTCCTGCAGGTGCTGTTGGCTGTGATGCAACCGGCTGCTGCTGTGGCTGATAGTTATTATTGCTATCTGCTGTAGCTTTGCTTTCTGCAAATTCCTGGTTTTCAACAACTACTTCTGTTGTGTAAACTGTCTTACCATCTTTGTCCTGATAACTGCCTGTCTGAATACGACCTTCGGCAACTATCTTAGTTCCCTGATGGAAATATTTTTCAGCAAATTCACCGCTTCTACCAAATGCTACACATCTGATAAAGTCAGCGCTCTGATCTCCATCTCTCTTAAATCTACGATCTACTGCTAATGTGTATCTCGCAATAGCCAACTGATTATCTCCTGATGTTGAATATCTAACTTCAGGGTCACGAGTCAAACGACCCATAAGAATAACTTTATTCATATTATACCTCTCTAATGTATCAAACTATGCTTCTACTGCAACAGTCATAAATCTGATAACATTTTCCATAATACGAAGCTGGCTTTCTAACTCGCTAGGAAAATCTGTGTTTTCAGTGTCAATATCGATGAAGTAATAGAATGCTTCTGACATCTTCTGGATTTCGTAAGCTAATTTCTTCTTACCAGCTTCTTCGATCTTTGTAATTGTACCACCGAACTTTTCGATAAGTGCTTTTACCTTTTCTACTTCAGCTGTTCTTCCTTCATCATCAAGTTTTGCACTAACAACAACTGTTAATTCATATTTGTTCATGCTTCTACCTCCTTTTGGTCTCTGGCCTTTTCGTTTGAAAAAGCAAGGATCATAACGAATACTCGTTATGCGTAATTAATATATATCACGAATTACTATAATATCAAAAAAAGTCCCTGTGTTCAAGGACTTTTTTTTCATTTTGTGAATTTTTTTCCGAAATCTTTTGGTTTTAAACAAAGCTTTCGTTTTTTTATTTACTGCAAAATCTTCTTTACGCTTTTTTCGAAAGTTTTTCTTGGAACCATTACTATACGACCGCAGCCTTTACATTTCAACTTAAAATCTGCACCCGTTCTTATAATTTCCCATTCATTAGTTCCACAAGGATGTCCTTTTTTTAATGTTACTACTGTTCCAATATTATATTCCATTAGTCTACCACTCTTCCTATTCCAACTATATGCGAAATATTATTGTAGTTAATAGTCTGTCCACCTTTTTCTACCACTTTGCCTGCACCTGCATACATAGATACATGATAGATGTTTAAAGTTCTTCCCGGTGTGCTGTATTTTACTGCCGCATTGTAATCTCCGTAAAAAATCAAATCACCCGGTTTCATATCATCTATGTCAATAAAACCATAATATACTATTTGATTTTTTTCTTTTAAATAATCAAACAGGCTTGCTGCTGTCTTTGCATAAGAACCACTTCCAAGTTTCTTGTTGTAGTGCTTGTATGATTTATAGCCTTTCCAAACCAAAGCTGAACAATCATAGTATCCTTTTCTCATTCTTTTTGGCTGACTATATTTCCAATGATTGACTATGTACATAGCCCTATTTACAATCTTGTACATACCTTTTGCATATACTTCGATTCTATAAGACTTGTGAATATTTCCGATTTTTACATCAACATATGTAACTCCTGAATTTACACCTTTAACGACACCATCACTTGAAACTGTGGCAACGCTTTCATTTCTGCTTGTAAATTCAGGAACTGTACCTGTGTCACCCAAAATAGGAAACTGTACTTTTTCACCTTTTTTTATAACTGCCTTTAAATTATTAACTGTTGGATTAACAACTGTATACCTTATGTTGAATACTTTTCCATCTACATTTGCTGTAATTGTACCCGTTCCCGGTTTTGTGCCTAAAACTGCCGCTTTCTTTTCATAAGTTGTTAAAGTGGCACATTTTTTGTTTGAATTAGTCCAAGTAATAGTACTATGTTCTCCTAAACCTTTAAAAGAAATATACTGCTGTCTTTCATTGCCTAATGCTGTTCCATAAACAATTAACTTCTGAACTTCCGTTTCAGGGTTTGAAACATAAATTGTATTTGTATATGTAACAACATTTTTGTTTTTGTATGTAACCTTTGCTGTAATGTTAACTTTGCCTTCATTTACTGCTTTCAAAGTAGCTTTAAGCTTGCTTCCACTTACTGCTGAAAGTTTTGAAACAACATCGCTATTCCCAACACTCCACTTGCATGACTTAACATTACTTTCGTCTATTCCATCTACCATAACAGTAAAATTCTGACCTTTTGCCTGGCTTACAAAACCGTTAACCTTTGTTCCGTCAGCGTTAACTTTCTTAATACTGATTCCGTTAGAATCATACAATCTGTTATTTACATCACTTGACAAAACATTTATTGTACATTTGCTATATCCCTGTGAGGATTTCGCTGTTATTTCCGCTTTACCCGGATTTAACGCCTCAACAGTACCTTCTTTATTGACTTTTGCTATTGAGTCATTTGAAGACATATATGAAATTTTATTAACTGACTTTGCTACAACCATACCTGTCTGGCCTTCTGTTAATGTTGTAGGATATTTCGTTATGACAACATTCTTAGAAGTATCAGGAACTGTAACCTTACAAGTCATTGTTCTTGATTTACAAGTTGCAGAAATTGTTGCAGCTCCATAATTTACAGCTCTAATTCTACCTTTTTTTGAAACAGTAACTGCAAATTTATTAGATGTTCTCCATTTAACTTTCGTTCTCGCTGAAACATTTTTAACTTTTATTTTTTTTCTTTTACCCTTTTCTAATGTTACTGTACTTTTAGAAATCGTAGGTGTTGCTCCATAAGCCAATTCACTTTTTAATTGAAGTCCTGAAATAATAGCCGCCATCACGATTATTATTCCAATTGTTCTCTTTAAAAATTTCATCTTTTCCTTCTTTCATTCTTTATCTGTCACATTATTTTGCTGTTTTAAAGTTCTTCTTTCTCCATTTTCCGTAAGTTGTACCGTTTGAAGTCTTTACATAACCTCTAACTCTTACGTAATATTTTTTATTTGCCTTTAACTTTTTAAATTTATAGCTAACTTTCTTAGTTGTCTTTGTTACTGCCTTCTTGAATTTTGAAGATCTAGACAACTGAAGCTGATATCCTGATACTTTTGCAATCTTTTTATAAATTACCTTGGCACTCTTCTTAGTTTTTACGATCTTTGTTATCCTTGTATTTCCAACGCTAACTTTCTGTGCTGTAGGTTTTTGAGTTGTTGTTACCTTTGCAGTTGTAGTTGGTGTTGGTGCAACTGTAGTTGTCTTTGCTGTTGTTGTAGTTGTTTCTGCCGCTGCTGATGTTGTTGTCTCTACTACTGCAGGTGTAGTTGTTTCTGCTGTTGCGGTTGTAGTTGTCTCAGTTTCTTTAACAATTTTAATCTGTCCGTCTGCTATTTCAATATTTAACTGATCCTTTACAACATCCTGACCTTCTGTATTCACCAATCCATAAGAAATTGTATATCTACCTTCCTTATCAAAAACGACTCTAATAGTTCTGTCCAAATCATTACCTGCAATAGTCATTTCCTTATTAAATCCGCTAATGTCGTACCACTCTCCGCCATCTTTGTATTCAATAGATGATACCTGATTGTCGCCTGTTACTGAAACAGTTCTTACAACCTGCTTTCCAACAATGCCTGATGCCCAGAACTCTAGCTTAAATTCCTTAGCTGTTCCTAATGTGTATGCACCTTCTACGCCATCTTTCTTCACATAAATAGCTACGCCAAAATTGTCGTCGCCTGTGTTATCACCACCGCCTGCCCATGCAGGTATAATCATAACCACAAGCATTGCCATAATTGTCACAATACTTATTAACTTCTTGTTCATTAAATATCTCCTTCCGAACTCCATTTTTTCGCACGTTACTTTGATTATAACATATTCCTGAAGATATATTACATATTTATTACAAATTTTTCGATATTTTTTTGTTTTTACATTTTATCCCCATGCAGCCGAAAAATTTTCATGCAAACACGTTGAGAGTTCTTATTTTGCTCCTCCACCTATTGTAAAACAAAAATCAAAACTCGCCTACGGCTCAAACAGTTGATTTTTGC
>ERZ772880.517-NODE-517-length-36440-cov-15.624378_pt1 | contig 36440 bp, 49 predicted proteins | sample MGYA00580577_ERZ772880 | MGnify/ENA primary metagenome ERZ772880 (study PRJEB29015, sample SAMEA2737705) | human gut metagenome | biome: human gut; feature: human-associated habitat; material: faeces | place: China | collected 2012 ... | reverse complement strand
CAATCTGAGTAGAGTACGGAGTAAGAGTAGCTGTACCAAGTTCGATATTTGACGAGTCGTATTTAGTCGACAAGGCGGTTTTATCTGCTTTCACAAGCAGAGCGTTGTAAACTGCTCCGCTTGTGAGGTAACACGGGCTGTTATTTTTTGGCTCGCTGTCAAACGGCATTGAATCAAGTTTTCGGGCAAGTTTTTTATCTGTTCCTTCTCGTGTATATGCGTCTGAAATGCCGTACCCTGCGAGAGTATTGGCTTTATCAGCTTTTTTTGCAAGATTTGTGTCGACTGTATCAAGCCTTGCCCCAAGTGAATTAGAACCACCTCTTGCCGTGGCTATTTCGGTTTCAAGTGCAATTGCCCCGTCTGTTGCCTGTTCAATCCCCTCGTCCATATGGTTGAGGTTGTCGGCAGTCAGCGGAGTTGCTGTTGAGGGAGTGTTTTCCCAGTTCATTCGTGTGTATTTGTTCAATTTTTTTATTCTCCTTTCGCAGTGATTTTGTCTGTGAGTGCCTGTATGCCTGTAAGCTCTCTTGACAGCACATATGATGTCACGGTTGCGGTTTGCGGAGTGCCGTCAGCGTTATAGGCATAGTTGCCGTCAGCGTCGGTAACATAGTATTTGATTTGCACCATATCGCCCGGCTCAACCCACAATCTGCCGTCAAGGGTTGCCTCAATAGGCTTATAAATTTTATGGTGTATTCGCTTGCCCGTATCGCCTGAAAACAAATTTTCAAACTTATGTACCCACGCACCGCCTTCGTTATCGTTTTCCTGCCATACAAGAATGTTATCTGTCATATCATAGGTTTTACCGCTTAAAAACTTGTAACTACGCACCTTTGCAGTTCGTGTCGCTCCACCGATTGCAAAGTCAACAGTCCCGTATGTACCGCTTGACTTTTCATCAGCGCTGAATGCCTCGTAAAAGTCATATTTTTCTGCTTTCGCCGTATTGGTTTCAAGGTTGATAAAAACAATGTTGCCGCCTTTTCGGTTATCGGGTTTAGCAAAAGCAAACACACCGAGCATTTCCGCTGTATAATTAAGCAATTGACCGTAATTAACCTTTTCGGAATCATTAAGCCAAACTTTGTTAAAAATTTTCATATTCTTAACAGTCAGATTCTCAACCTTGTTGATAACCTCGTTAAGTAAACGGTCGGATAAAAAATGGGCATCAGGTTGACCGCATAGGTTAGTGAATTTTTCAGAAACCATTGCCAACAGTGCATAGACCGAAGTGCTGTTAGAACTGTTATTCCAGAGCCTTTGCAGAGAGTTTGTACAGTCGGTTTCATAAAGTTGTGACATCACATCATAGGCGGTTATGCTGATTTTGTTCTGATCTGTTTTATTGACCTCGGCTTTGTCAATCATACCGTTAAAAATGCACCACGACTTTGTTGTCACGGCTTCACCCGGATAGAGAGTGTCGCTTGGATATAATGAACTGCTCGGCAGTATCGGAGAGCCTGACGGAAAAGTTTGTGTCAGCTTAACTAAAATCCAACAACCGACAAGTTTTGAAACATCAAAAGTTCTGTCAACGGTGTTCAGCAATCCGATTTTAAATTCGGAAGCAATGCAACCTCCGAACTTTAACTTGTTTTCGTCACAAATCGACTGTTTAAGGCTCATACTTTCGCTTTCAATGTTGGTTTCGGTGATGGCATCAAACTTGCTGTCAGATGAAAAGATTTCGAGCTTGTTTGAAATCAGCTCGTTAATAATTTTCTGCTTATGCGTACTTGAAACGGATAGCAATCTGTCACCCCCTTAATACTCAATAAAAGTGAAAGTCACGGCATTGTATATGATGTTGTTTTTGGTGATTTTCTTGACCTGATAGGTGATGTCTGGCATATAGGCGGTCATTGTGCGATATGCAAGAAGTTCATCGTCCCAATACTCGACACGGATTTTACGCTGTTGAGAGTTGTCCCACGAACTATTCAAAGCACTTCTAATCGACTGCATTTGTGCAAGGGTGAGTTCGTCAACGGTTGTAAACTCAATTTTCGACTTGTAATTTGGCGAAGTTGTTCGGTGCAGAAGATTGTTGCTGTCACGGTATGCCTTGATTTCGGTTCTTTGGAGTGGAGTGCCGTTGTAGTTATCCTTTGCAATAAGCTCGTGCGGAAACAGCTTACCGCTCTTAGGGAACCTTATTAAGTAACCTTTAAAATTTGCCATGTCATCATCTCCTAACCTAACGCACCGACACCGTGACGCTTTTTGACAGCGTTGTTGCGTTTTACAATGTTGTTAAAAATCACTTCGCCGTCAAGATTTACAGTAAGGTTAATGTCACCGCTGTCACCTGTTGAGCCTATCTCTGCCATAGCCTCAATAAGTGCCTGCTTGATAGTTGAAATCGGCGAAACGACCTCAGCCTCACGCTTGTTATCACCGAGTACGGCAAGAAATTCACCGTAATTTGCCGGAACAACCGTTCCTGTGGCAAGTCGGGGAACTGTAATGTTAGGCAGTCCGACATTGCCGTTTACACTTCCTAACGCTTCATAAGCAATCTTTGCTGCTGTACTCATTCCGCCTGAAATAGCACTGCCGAGGCTGTTGAACGGATCTATAAAATTGTTTAAGAAGTTTTGAACAACACCTAAAAATCCGTTCATAGGCTTTTTTACAGCACTCTTGATACCCTCAAAAGCATTTGAGAAAACGCTTGAAATCGGATTGATATGTGTTGAAATAAAGCTAAGCAGTCTTGCAAGCGGATTTTTCAAGGCATATATTCTGTCACGAATGCCGTTTGCAAGGCCTTGAACCGTGTAACCGCCTCTTTCATACATTTCTGTTGACGGGGAATGAATTCCCATCGTGGTATCATATTCTGAAAGCACAGTAGAAGCAAGACCGTGACTGTTTTTGACAAGCGCACCTTCGTATGCTTCTGTACCCTCAACAAGACCAAGGACCGTGTTTTTACCCGTATCTTTTGCGGCTTTTTGCAAATTGTTCAAGGATTTCCATTGAGATTTTTGAATTTGCTCTGTGTTAATCATTCCTGCGTTGTAAGCCATAAGAACAGCGGCGGCATCCGAATATTCGCCCTTAACTACCTTTTGTACATCCAAAAGATCATCACTGGTCATCGTGAGCTTATTTAAGGCGGCAATTGTCTTATTTACAGAAGATGTAGCACCTTCCAGTGACTTTGTTTTGCTCTGAATATTCTCGAAGTATTCAATGCCCTCTTTCCATAAAGCGTCGTTTTTAGCACCGCCACCAAAATAGTAATTTTCAAGAGCCTGCATACTTTTGCCGTTTTTCTCAAGCCATTTTTTTAGTTTTTTCTGTTCGTTTTCAAGGTCTTTCTTCTTGCTGTTATAATCCGACTTTGCACTGTTGTATTCTTTTGATGCAAGAATTCTTTCTTTGCTGTTTTCAGAAGATAATTCAGCTAATGCGGCACTATTTGCAAGCTGTTGGTATTTATCAATTGTATTGTCAATTGCATTACGAACTTCGCTTAAATCGCCGTTCAAGTGCAACTTGCCGTCACTACTGATTGACACATAGTTATTCCAAATGTTGCTAAAGCCGTCAACATTGTTTTTAAAATATGTAACAATGGTTTCAAGCTGTGCCTGCTCTTCTGGACTAAGCGTAGCTTTCTGTAACAGTTCATCAAGTTTCTGTTGGTAACTGTCAACAAGTGTATTGTCTGCATACAAGCTGTCCATTCGTTCAAGAGTGTCTGACAAATTATCCTCAATACCTTGCGTAGTTGTATCAAGCCTTGATTTTATACCGTCAATTTCATCAGCAAATTTTTTAGCTTCGGAATTACTCCAAACAAGCTGATTATATACAGTAACTGCAGTCACAAGTCCGGTGATGGCACCGGCAACGGCTAAGATTGGATTTGCAGAAACAGTTGTCAAAAATAACTTTATAGCATTTTTGACTTTGTCAATTCCGCTTGCAATCGCTTGTCCTGCCTTGAAAACAACAACAGCTGTACCAACTGCAGTAATGCCGCCTGCGATAGCGTACAAGGTTTTGTCACTAATAGATTTAACTATTTTGCTTAACAGTTTCAACGCTCCTGCAAGGGCTTCTACAAGTTTCGGAACTGCTTCTTCAATTGTCCATTTTGCAAGTGGGAGAAGAATATTCTTGTATGCCTGTTTCAGCTTATCTCCGCAGGCTTTGAGCAAATCTCTGAACGCCTGTCCGAGGTCGGCAACAGCTGATACAAGCGGTGACAAATCAAGACTTTCAAGCCATTCAAGGCGAATTTCTGACATATCGCTCAAAAAGCCTGTGATATCTTCAACAATGCCAAGGATTGCTTCCCAAATCTTTTTGCCAGATTCATTTTTGTCCCAAGCCTGTTTGACTTTAGTCCGCAGAGTTTTGGTGTAGTTGTTGCAGTTTTTGATGATATTCAGAATATTAGTCCAAATTCTCACACCGGTGCCGTTATTCCAAACTTTGCGAAAATCCTCTGCAATCGTATTTACAAGTTCAAGCAAGCTGTTCCATTTGTCGATAATGGATTGCACAACCTCGTCACCAAGTCTTGCCTTATTCCAAGCCTTTGTAAACGCTCCCGAAATATCACCGATGATATCAAAAACATTTTTCAAAAGCTGTTTGATGTTTCCGATAATCCTTTCGCCTGTGCCGTTTTTCCACACTCTCTTCCACGATTCGCCGATTGAAGCAAAAGCATTTTTCAGATTATTCAAGGCTCTTTTAATGCTGTCAAAAACCTTGTTTGTACGCTTTTCAATCGCTGTTGCGGCGGTATCAAGTGCGTTGACTGCGGCTTTAGATGATTTCTTTGTGGGGCTGTTTACTGCTGTGCTGTCATCTGAAGAGCTGTTGTCAAGGCTCATCACATTGAGCCTGTCAAATCCTTGAAGATTGTCTTTAATTTCCTTTGTCTTTTTCGATGTTGTGGCAAGTGCAGAGTTTGCACTCTTTGTTTCATCGGCGAGGTCTGTCATTTCAGAGCTTGCGGAATTTGCGGAATTATCGGTTGCAGATGAATAGCCGAAAACCTGTTCCGTAAAGCTTTTGAATTTTTCCGTTGCAACATCTAATTTTTCGATAAAGAAATTAAGATTTTTCAACAGCGGAGAAAACACATTGATAAGTCCCTGACCGAGTGTTGCTTTCAGGCTGTCAAGTCGGAGCTGTAAAATTCTTGTCTGATTCGCCCAACTGTCCTGCGTTCGGGCAAAGTCACCCGTCGCATTGGCAAGCTGGTCTTGCACAAACTTGTAACGCAATGTTACTTTTTCGGCTTCGGTCATTTTAGCTGTGGTTTTGCCGTAACCGTTTGCAAGAGCATAGCTGTCAAGCGCGGTCTGCGTCATTACAATACCCAAATCTTTTAAAGTTTCGGTTTCGCCCGAAAATACTGATTTAAGTTTTGTATAGGCTTCGTCCTGTCTGATGTTGTAGAATGAAGCAACATCGCCTGCAAGTCCAGTCAGCGTGGTTGACATATCATAGGCTTCTTTCTCTGTAAAGCCGAAAGCTTCAGCCATTGAGCCGAAAGTACCGACATACCGCTTTGCCATTGTTTCGGACAAACCAAAAGAGTTAGCTGCACTTTTTGCCCACTTGTCAACCTGTTTGGTCATTGCCGGAAAAGTAACATCAACAACATTTTGCACCTCCGCAAGGTCAGAACCAAGTTCAATGCACTCTTTGCCGAAATTTGTAATTGCATAAGTACTGAAAGCAACAGCGGCAGTCTTTGCAAAGGTCTTAAGCTGATTTTTTACCTTTTCGATTGATTTGGTAACAGTAGTATTAACCTGTGCCAAACCGCCGTTAAAACCCGATGTATCAAGTTTCGTGTCAAAATTCAGATAACCGTCAACCGCCATATTTTCACATCCTTTCATTTAAAAATGGGCATAAAAACAGCGCACACCGTTATGATGTACGCTAATAAAATTTTGCAAAAGAACAGCCACCCCGTTTGGAGTGGCTTTTTGTTTTAGTTTGATTTGCTTGAAACAGCGTTGTACATTTTCACCTCAGACAAAATCGACATATTTAGCGTCAACGATAATTACACTGCCATCAGAATAGTAAGTAGATTTTACTTCTCTTATTGTTCCATAAATTTCTACTTTTTGATTTCTTTCGTAATATTCAGCGTCATCGTGTACATCTATAAGATTTCCGCTTTTATCTTTCAGCACGAACCAAGTTCCGTCATCTTTACAAAGGGCAGAAACTGTACCTGTAAATTTACAGTACATACCTTCGTATCTGTCGGGAGCAAAAAGAACATCATCATAATCGTACTCGTCACAAAGCTCTTTGTAAGTTGCTTCTCGTTCGGCAGGTGACATTGTAGTTGTTTTCTGAAATGTTGTAGGAACTTCCGTTGTTTCTACTTCTGTTGTTTCTTCAAAATCATCATCTAATAACGAACTGCTTTCCGCTGTTGTACCGCAGCCAACAAGCGATACTGCAAAAACTGCGGTTAATGCTAACGCTATGAGTTTTTTCATACCGCACCTCAATTACGCTTTCCAATGGCAATTGGGACATTCCGCAACATTGCTATATGAGTTCATACAATGGCAGTTTGGGCATTCCCATTTATCGGGCGAATTGGTACTTCCGCTATTGTTTTCATCGCTTTCCTCTGTTTCCTGTTCACCGCAAAGAAATTCAAGCTTTTTGAGAATACAGGAAATACCAGCAAAAATCATACAGAGAACCGCAACGGAAATCAGACAAATTACAGTCATTCCCATATTAAAGCCTGTTGTGAATTCTTCTGTAACAGAATTGTATGTGGAAGTCGGGAACTGAAAACCTGCAACAATACTACCGATAATTCCGACGATACCGATAATCCAAGCCATAACTTCATAAAATTTACTTTTCATCATTCATCCTCCTAAATGTTAAAACAATATAATTTTTACTTAATCATACACTAACATTTAGAGAATGTCAACAATATGTGACAAGATACTACACTACACGAGCGAATTTATGAAGTCAAGTTCCTCTTTATCTTCTGCTGTGAGTTTGGGCTTTAGGTCGATAAGTTCTTTATGTTCGCTGTAAAAATCCCGTTCGGTTTTGTCGAGCTTCTTATGCTTTGCCTTTTTGGTGCGAATTGACATAACCTGTGTAAATAAGCCGTCACCCACTTCATTGAACAAGCCTAAAAAAGTCCACCAGTGCATATAATCGACTGTGCGTGTTTCCGCTCCTGCAACCTTATTGAGGGCTGGGAAGATTATATGTCCGTCCTGTTCCCAATCAAGCACACGAACGGGGAGCTGTTTGCCCTGCGGAATATCTCCGCCGTCAAGATACCAAGTTGCCCTGTCAAGTGCCTTTTGGTAATTTTCGGGAATCTCCTTGTAAAGGCACTCGACACACACTCGGCATTTTTCAAAATCGTTCAGATCATCGTCTGCATAGGCTTTGAAAATCAGCAGAGCAACACGGAAGTCGGAATTGATTTCGTAGTTTCTGCCGTCAACCTCAAGGCTTTTCAGCAGTAATTCAATCACTTTTTCACCTGTGAAGTGTATTTGCCGACTTTCTCATCGGAAATTTTCTGTGCCGATTCAAAATCAGCCTGCATAACAGGAATAAGCACTTCAAGGAAGTTTTCAAAAATCGGCTTACCGCCCACAAGCGAAAGACAGTTAATTTCGCCAAAGGCAACCGTGCAGACATCCGAACCGAAAATGTAGTTAATCTGCTCTCTGATATCCCTGTCGCACTCGGTGATAAGCTGAATTGCGTCCGTGTTTTCGGCTTTTTCAGCGTTTTCATACTTCTTCTGAATCTGCTCAATATTCTTGACTGCCTCGTTGAGCTTTGCAAGAATGCCCACATCCGCGGTATTGATACGGATTACTGCGTTTTCGTCATCGCCAATCTGATACTCCTTGTAACCTCTGTCAAAAACAAGTTTCTGCATAAATCAATCCCTCCCCAAAGATTAAACCGTTGCGGTAAAGGTCGGCACTTTCTTCTCAATTGTAGCCGTACCCTGCTGTCTGTCGCCGTTAAATGCGATGTTGAACGGAATGTTCACACCGCCCTGAGCACCGCCGTAGGACTGTGGCTTTACGATACAGGTTTCAGTCCAAGCGTCATACGGACCTGTCTTCTTATCAACAAGGACTTCAAGAATTGCAGTCTTGCAGTCGTCACCTGTAAGGCGGTTCATTGCAATATCCTTAATCTTTTCGTAGATTGCATCGCCTGTGTTTGCGTAATAAGTGTCTGCGTCAATTGACGGTTCATAGCCGTTATCGTTTACAACGGTTTCATCAAGAATATTCTTGACTGTTTCTGTGTCGGGGTTGAGTTCAACGGACATATCCTCGATGTCACGACCAATCAAAAACCACTTAGGGGTTTCGCCACCAAAACTTGCGTCAATAAAGTGCATTAGGTAGCTTCTTTTAAGTTTACCGATATCGGGTGTTGTTGCCATAATTAAAATTCCTCACTTTCGATTTTGTAATCTGCGGTAATTTGTAACTGATACATTACATTACCAATTAAATTGCTGTCGGGTATGTCATAAAGCATACCGTTTGAACAGGTTATTTTTGTGAGCGTACCTGCAAGCTCATTGTCGCCAACCGTTACGGTCAGCGTTTGCCCATTCGCCTGTTTTTCAAGCCACAGCTGTAACTCGTTAATAAGTCCGCTGTTGGCAAGTCGGTCATAGTCATTAACCGACTGATACACGGCATACAAGATGAATGTGTGCTGTCGCTCCTGATTGCCGAGAACATCGGATTTAATCAGCGTGTCGCCTGTCGGAGATAAGCCGTAGCTGTCGGTGTCGGGGGTTGTGTAGTCAATGTGCAGAACATCGTTCAGCTTTGGAAAGCTCATCACAATGCTCTGCATAAGTTCAATTATGTTCATTCTGCCGTACCTCCTGCCACTTTAGCAGCACCCTGTAAAATCTCTTTTTTACGGTCGGCTTTCATTCGTTCAAACCACATCTTGCCGGCAAGAGGGTGCTTTGCCCGAGAATAAACAAGCATTTTGCCTGTGGGGTGTTTCTTCTGTCCTTTAGGGCTGAAATAACCCACAATAACACCGTTTTCCTTAATCGGGATATTGGGACCGTAAACCTTGCCGTAGTAGAGATACCTCGCATACGGTGTGTTCTGATGAATTTCGCCCGAGCCTATAACCGTTGAGAGGGTTGCCGACTTTTCAAGCACACCGTTTCTGAACGGCGTATAGGGTTTCATCAATCGTAAAACCGTGCTGTCAACATACTTTTGCACCTTTAACACATCGGCATTTTTGCGGACTGCAAACTTTTTATCCCAAAGGAAACCTGCCGTACCGTTTTTTGACTTGATGACAAAATCGGGCGGTTGAACAATCTTCATGCAATCACCTCGCCGAAATTTTGATGTGCTGTAAATCGGTTACGCCGTAGAGCTTTTCATCAATCGACATAACCGCATAGCACCTGTGTTTTTGCTTTAGCGTTTTAATACTCTGTGACACGCTCTGAGGGTTTGAATTATCAAAGGTAAAATTACTCTCGCCCTTAATAATAATGTCCTGTGCACTGTTCTGAGGAGTGCATAGCTGACCTGCAAAAAGTTTTTCGCTGGGCTTTAAAAAGTCGGGCAAAAGTCCTGCGGATTCAATCGGAATATACACCGTCACGCTGTCAGCGTTCTGCATTCCGCTTTTAAGCACATTGCGAGCCTTGTTCTCCTGCCAATGACATTCGGGAATGAAATATCGGTCATAGCCTGAGCCGTTGAATCTGTAGATTGTGCAGGAGCTTTCAGGGGTAATAATCATCTGCGACCACCTCTGTACAGCAAATCGGTGTCGGCAAGATACTTGTAAATTGTGTGTCTGACAGCCTTTTTATGGGCGGTTTTACGCTCTTCTTCGGACACATAGCTTACGGATTCATCACCGACGCTTGCGGATGAAATTCCTGAATTTGCGGACTGCTTTTCATCGTTATATACAAGCTCTGCAAGCTCACAACAGCAGAGTTTTACGCTTTCGGGAATATTGTTCCCATCAACATTTTCGCCTGTGTATGCCTTAATGAGCAGGGTTGCAGAGCGTGCATAATAATCAAAGGCGGAAACAATGACCGCCTTTCTGCCACAGAGATATTCAGAGATGTAATAGCCTTTATCGGCATAAGCGGTCATAGTAACACTCCTTTAAGCCTCTACAGCTGAATGGCAGTAGATACCTGCTTTTTTATTCTCGTAAACATCGGCAATACCGACCATACGATAACCAAACTTCCAACCGTCAGAACTCTGATTAACTGACGGCTCAATAACCTTTGTGTCAAGGTGCTTTGTGAACTGAATCGGAGCAGAGCCGTGAATAATCATAAAGTTGATATTCTTGCCCGAAGTCGCCTTTTTGTAACCGCCCTTTTCCTTGCTTGAGGATGTGCCGTCAAGCTGTTCAATTGCTGTATAGAATCTTGACTGTGGCACAAGTGTGGTATCTGCAAAACGGCTGAGAACCTCCCTTGACTTTGTTGTATCAAGATCCTGCACAAGACCGTAAAGCGGTGATGTGATGAAAAGGTGTCTGTTCTCGAAAGGAACTTCGTCCTCATCCATTTTTGTTGAGGCTGTGCGGAGAGCCTTTACAACCTCTTCGCCTGTTGTGAGAGTTGCACTCACGGACGAAATACCGCTTGTACCGGCATACTTTGCAAAGCGGAAAGCGTCAAGCTCGGGAACAACCTTTGTGCGGATAAACTCGCCCGAAAGTCTGCCGAATGCAATGCCTGCCGTTTCTGCATTATCCATTGTGTCAACCGTGAACATTCTGCCACGGTCAAAGTTACATTTCACGGTTTCGTTCGTAAGCTCAACATCGCCGTCAACATAACCGCTGTTGCGTGAGTAGTCTGCAAGACCGTCCATTGTGAGCATCGGAATGATAAGCTCGTTTGCGTTAGCGCCCTGTGTTGCAAGGTCTGACGCACCGTCAATTTTGCTTGTGAGTGCCGACTGCTTATAGACCTCATCAAGCAACGCTGTGTACTGCTTAAAAAGTGCAATTGTGTTTGCCATAATAAAATCACCTCATAGATTTAATAAAATTATTTCTTTTCGGCAGAAAGTCCCATAGCCGCACGCATTGACGCAAGCGGATTTGAGCCTGTACCGCCGTTACCTGTATCGGTTGCACCGACAGGATTCTGAAAAGGCTCATCAGACCCGAACATATAGCCGTTTTCGGACTTAACCTGTTCGAGAGCCTTTTTGATGTCATCTGCCTGATTTTTAGATGTTTTCAGGTTTTCAAGGTCAAGCAGAGCCTTGACAGCCTTTGCATTTTTCGCACCGCTCTTTGAAACAGCGGTGTCAAGAACAGAGTTAAACTCCATATCGGCAATTTTTATCTGATACTCGTTTTCCTTTGTTTCAAGTTCGCCGTTGAGCTTTTTGATTTCGCCCTTGAGCTCATCCACATTGACACCCTCAAACTTTTTGAGTGCAGTCTGCGCAGTTTCAAGCTGTGACTTGTAGTTGTCCCTTGATGTGCGGAGCTTTTCAACCTCTGACACGGTTTTGTAATTATCCGCAAAGGCTTTTTCAAAGTCTACCTTTTTATCTTCGGGAACTGTAAAGCCGATTTCGGAGAGAAGTGTGTGTATATTCTTCATAGTAAATCCTTTCTGCATAGCTTGTATTCCGCTTTGCCTGCGGTAGAAATTCAGCCGTTATAACCTACGGCATGGTAAAATAAAAGCACCTATGCAATCAAATGCAAGGGCGCTTAATCTGTTTTTTCTGTTTTAACTGCTTTGGCTCTCGGCTTTTTGGGAGCGTCAGACTTGACCTCTTCTGCAAAACCGCCGTCAATGAGTTCCTTTGCTCTCTGCTCGGAGCATTCAAAAACTTCATTCACAGGTCGGGTTACATAGCCGTTCTGCCTGTCATTAAATGCTGTTGTTACTCTGATTTTCATTCTGTCACCACCTTTTCAATATTTTAAACTGGTCGAAATCGACGGGTTTAACTGTTAATCTTTACTCTTAAATGTAATCGGCAAAATCTGTTTAGGCAGGAAGTTAATTTCATAACGGTATTTGTCCACTTCTGCACCGCTTATGTCCTCTACAACATACATAGTTTCATCATTAAGACCTATGATATGCTTTTTGTATTCACCCTTGCCCGTTTCGCAGACAACCTCAATTTGGTTATCGTCATTATCGACCTGTAATGAAAAAGCGGCAACAAGTTCAAATGACGGCTTATCGGTTCTTGTGTTAATAACCGTAAGCCTGCGTATCACATTGAAATTGTCTGCTTCCTGCGAAACATTGTGCGATACCTGCGTTGCCTCGGTACAGCCCACAGTAACCAGTACGGTTGTTGCAATCATAACTACCATAAGTACAATTGCTAAAATTCTTTTTCTCATAGTATCAAACCTTTCTTTGATTAATAATAAAAAAGCACTCTGATTTCTCAAAGTGCTGATTTGATGTATTTAGTTTTGTCTTGGTAAGTTACAGGCAAGTTAAACAACAAAACCGCCCTTTTTACGGAGCGGTTAGTTTTTGTTTCTTTGTTTTTCAAGTTCTTTAATTATTTCGTCAAGACGTTTTGAAGCTTCTTCGTTAGAACCATCTAAAACAGATTTGTTTATTTCTTCCATTCAAATAAACCTCCTTCTTGATGTTTACTTAAAAATTTATCAATAACCTTTCTGTATTCACTGTCAGAACCTGTTTTTATCCTCTTTTTTTCCATTCGTTGTAACTCTGTTAAAAGTGATAGCCTGTCGTATCCTTTCAACTTTGTTAATACTTCAATGTTGCCATCGTTTTTCACAATAGTAAATGTTTTTATACTATCATTCTTAATAAATTCGATAATATCATTTAAAGAATAACTGCTGTTTCTCGGGTGATTGTGCATAACAAATAAATCTTTGCCTTGAAGTGCTGATCCAAAATCTATTTTTTCATCAGTTCCTTTAATAGGCTCTGTAATCATTTTGGACACATCATTTTTTAACACGAAGGCAACTTCTTTATTGTCATTTTGTTCTTTTGAAAATTTCAAAAGCTCCTTGTGTTGTTTTTGAATTTCCAAACACTGCTCTTCTGTATAACCTTCAATATCAACTTTAGGAATACAACTGATAGCTTTATCGGTTATCGGAGTAATAGGCTTTTTACTTTTCTCTTTTATTATACCACTTTTACCCGATTTTGCAACATTTTCAGCGGTGATTTTATTGACACTTTCTGCCTTTTTCGGGAGTTTTGAGCCTAAGGCATTTTTGCCGTTTACGGTTACTCTTTCCCATTGTTCGGGAAGTCCCATAGCTTTTGAAAAATTTACATATTCGTCCTGCCTTTGAAAGTATCGGACCTTTGCGCCTGTGATTGTGTCATAGTCTGCACCGCCCTGTGTAAGCAGTTCAATCTTCTGTCGGTCGGCGCGCATTGCGGTTTCAAGCTGTCTTTGCTTCTGCTGTGCCTCATATGCCGTGTACTCTTTGCCGTTATACTCTTTCGGGGTGTTCTCTTCCTCGTTCATACGGTCAAGCTCTTCTTCGCTGTATGTCAGGGTATCAATGCCCTTGATGAACGGCGAATAGCTGTGGTAGCAGTTCGCACCGCAAAGACCCGTTACTGTACCAAGACCGCAGACTGTTTCAAGCTCCTTTTTGCTGTACACTCTGCCCTGCCACACCTGATGTGTCGGTCTTGCACCACGGTGATAGCTGACCTCGAAATACTCCGTGCCGAGCTGTTCGGCGTTGTCCTCGTTGACCTTTGCGACAACCTGATTAAAGCCTGTCATCAATACCCTGCGAACCGCCACATCAACACGATTGCTCCAACCGCTTGAATATTCAACGGAACGCAGTCCACTGTCAGTCATAGTCTTGACAACCCTTTTCAGCACGGTATTGTAATCAACCGCACCGCTTGCAATCTGCATAAGTCCGTTGTCAAGAGTGCGTTGGTAAAAGTCCGCAAGCGGAGTAAATGACAGCGTATTGTCAGCATTTCTCACGGCGAATCCGAGTGAGCCTGTAATGTTCCTGTACTCCGATTTTGTCTGATTTTTGACCGCCTTTACAAGTTGTTGCAACTGTTTATTTTCTGCATAAGGAATATACTCTTTGCCCTTGCCTGTATAAAGCTCCTCGTTTCTTGCATATCCCGACTGTACAATCTCGTTATAGATTCTGTCGATTTCATCGTCAGACGCATTAAGCGTGCTTTGAATAAGGCTGTCTATTTCATCCTTACTCACGCCCAATTCATACAAGCGGTTTATCTGCCAATCAGCGGCAGAGGTTATCTCCTCACCGTTAGCTTTCAAACGCTCCGTAAGGTCGGACATAATGTTCAATTGCAAACTGCGATACAGCTGTTCCATAGCCGAGGGCAAAGCCTCAATTTCAGTCGGAGTGAACATTATTCGATAACCTCAGAAGACTGCGGAAGATTCTTTTTCGCTGTCTTTTCGTCCTCTCCATACCACTTCATACGGTACTCATCAGGTCGCATAATACCAAGGTTCAAGTCCTGAATATCCTGCTTGCGTTCGGTTTCTTCATCGGTCAGAATACTGTCCTTGAAATCGCATACAAACGAATAACCGCTTGTTGTCAGCGAATTGTAAAAGGCAAGAGCATACACCAAGTCATCAAGGCAATAGCGAAGCTGTTTCTGAATTGCGGACACTGTGTTATATTTTCGGATTTTGGCTGACAAAACTTCCGTGGCAGTCTTTGCGACTGTTTCAGGGTTTGAAAGGTCACCGTATGCAAGACCGACCGCAAATTCAATCATACGCAGATATGTATTCAAGCCGTCCGTAATGTCGGACTGTCGGAACGCAGGCGAAAAGTCCTTGAACAGTTCTTCGTCGCCCAAATCCACATCAACGGCACGGTACAAACGCCTGTTAAGTCTGTCGGCTTTGCCGTCCTTTAATGCGGCAGAATCAACATGAATTGCACGCTCTCCACTTTCAAATTCCCAGTCAAGCCGTCCGAACTGCATATCGGCTTTCTGAATGATTTCAAGTCCGCTGTCAAAAATCGACATACCGCATGATGAGCCGTCAACCGTGTTTTTAATCGGCACTCTGAAATAACCAAACGCAGGTCTTTTCATATCGGGGTATGTGACCGCAGGCGGTAAGTCTGCCCATTCCTCAATCACACCGAGGGGAATTTCCGTTCCGAGAACTTCGGGGGATGCTGAGCGATAAGCCGTATTCGTAATTGTCAAGCCTTTATCCTTGTCAAGGCTGTGAAATTCAAGCCTTGTGTAGTAATTGTCGCCGATTTTCTTAAATTCGGGGAAAATAACCTTTACAAGCCTGTGCTTTGAATCAAACTCAATCGGTACAAAGGCATTTGCCGAGATATATTGTACCCTGTCACCGCCCAAAGGCTTGATGACCATTGCACCTGTTGCAAGACCTGACTGTAACTCCGAATTAAGCTCCTCGGTTGCAGTTGAGAACAATTTTGACAGCGTTTCATTTGAGATGTTCACCGTCATTTCGTTAAGCGTAATGTTAGCAAACTCCCTTGTGATTGACTGCTCAAGCCTCAAACTAATGACATTTTCATCAAGCCACGGAGCTTTGCCGACATAGCAGTTTTGCCATATGCCGATAGCCTTTTGCATTTCTGCTGTAATCGCAAGCCGTAAATTAAGCGCCTGCCGAATATTTTCAAGCGGAAACATTCGCCTCCACACTCCTTTCAAAAAATCTATAAGTCCCATTATTCACCTCTGCGTTTCCATACTCTGTTCATTGCATATCTGACAGCGTCAATATGGTGGTTGTCCTTATCGGGATAACCGCTGATAACATTGCCGTCCTTGTCACGCTCGTACTCATAGTCGAGAAACTCCTGTGCAGTATGCGGACAGCGTGTGTTATCAATCACAATCTCCCGTAAAGACTGCAACCACTTCATTGAGTAAACAACCGAACCGGGTCCTTTTTCTGCCGAACGAGCCATTAAACCGTCAGCCCTGTAATCGCCGACTGACTTCTGTTCTGCACTGTCGCAGGTAATCAAATCATTACTTGTAACTCCGTGCTTAGTTCTGAGCAATTCGGCTGTTTCTTTGTTGCTTGTCTTGTTGCAATGTTCCTCGTCAAAAATAATGAGCTTGTGTTGACTTGGAATATAAGTCATACAATCATAGGCAAACGGATCAGGATACCAGCCCCAGTCAACTCCTCTGTAAAATCTGTCAAAGGTCTGAATTTCGTCATCTGTGACCTCACGAATAACAACATTATCAAATACATTGCCGCCTGTGCCGTTAGCAATGCCCATATACTCGTTTTCATAAGCGGTAGGGTTTGTTTCTTTCAGGAACTCTGCGTCATCTATAAACGGCTTTCCGAGCCATTTTGACGGTACTGTAAGGTATGTACTCTCAATAACGAGCCTGTCTTGACGGGGAATTTTAACATACTTGTTCGCCCAGTTCTGTGCAGATTTCGGAGGGTTGAACGATTTAAATTTAAAAGCCGTGTCACCGCCACGGATCACCGACTGTTCAATCTTTCTGACAGCTTCCTCACCCGTGAACTGGTCAAGTTCTTCAAACCACACAACGCCGATATAGCCGAACGGTACTTTGATTGATTTAATCTTGCCCGGATCATCTGCTCCACGGAAGTATATTTTCTGCCCTGTGCTTACCCTCGTGATTTCGAGAGGTGACACGGTGCAGTTAAACTCGCTTTCAAGACCGAGAGCAGAGATTGACCACAAAATCTGCTGATACACCGAACTGCGCAGAGTGTCGGCTACCTGACGAAAAATACAGGCGTGCATATCCTCGTTCTTCATAAGCAAATCAATAACATTCAGACTGACGAAAGACGATTTTGTTGAACCTCTTCCGCCGGGAAAAACATATTCCGAATGTTCTTCACCCTCAATATCAAAAAGCACCGACGAAAACGACGGTGCAACCATATTAGCCGGTATTCCTTTGTACTCCGAACCGTCACTCTTTGGCGGTTCAGCCTTTTTGCGTTCAATGTCGAGATAGGCATTGTCGAGCTTAATTTTATGATTTTCAAAAACATTGTCACGGATAATATTTCTTAATTCCTTAATAGAATTAACATCACCTGTTTTAGCCTTTTTGAGAAGTGCCGCATTTACAACGAGCAAATTATTAACCAAATCTTCATCAATCTCATCAACATTAATTCCCATGTCAATAAGCATTTCCCAGTCGGCAGGAGTGTTGGCAGGCAACGAAAGTAACATATCCATAACCTGTTTCATACTCTTTTTACGGCGGCGTGACTTGCCCGAAGCCTTACCGCCCTTTGCTCCGTTTTTCGCGGCTTCATCACGGCTTTGGTCAGATGTAAACGGTATTAAATTTTTCTCATTGGGCAATCACCTCACCTCTTTTATCTGATTTTCCCTCACAACACAAAACCGCCCTCAAGCGAGAGCGGTCTGTGCAATTTTTATCTTAGGAGAGTTCTACATATGTCCTGTTTGTCAAACTTTCATAATACCATTATACGCAGGGTAAGGGTGACATTCAATGACATTTCAAAATAATTTTACGAGAAATCGAACTTTTTTCTGAACGCCTGTAACGCTTCGCCGTGCAATCTCAGGGTATGCCTTACGCTCATTTCCATACTCTCGGCAATATCCTCCCACCTCTGACAATTTATGTAATACTCGGTCAAAATTGCAATGTAACGGTAATCGTCAAGTGCATTGATTTTACTGCGGATTTCAGTTTTCAACCGCACAAGATTGTCAATTTCCCTATTGATTTCAGACTGAAGGTCTGCAATCCTGTCAACAATCCGCATAGGGTCATTCACTCCCGATGTCTTAACAGGCTCATTCTGCTTAACCGATACCTGTGCAATATTCAGCCTAAGTTTCGACAGCTCGTGTTCTTTCGTTCTGATCAGCTTATCCGAAACCCTGACCGAATATAAATAATCTTTAACCGTCAATCCGTATCTACCTCACTTTCAATTCTTCAATCACTCGCTGCAACATTCACGGGCTTGTCTTGCGGCGGTTTCGTTAATTTCATAGTATTTCATTTGCTATCATTCTCCTTTTCAAACTATCAATACTTGCTCTTTAACTAACATTTTATTTATCGCTCTCTGATAAAAAGACTTATCAATTTCAAAACCGTAAGAATTTCGATTCAAATCTCTTGCTGCTCTCAATGTTGTTCCACTACCTGCACAAGGGTCAATTACCACATCGCCCTCATCTGTAAAAATCTCAATCAACTGTGATAACAAATTAACTGGTTTTTGAGCGGGATGAATTTTAGGAATAATTTTCTTATTGTCGTTTTCCCATTTGAACCAATTGAAAACCATATGTTCTGAGCCACGGATTGTCTTTCCGTTCTCATCAGTTTTCGCCCCATTTCTGAATTTTGGAAGTTTATCTCTATATAGAACCAAAGCATATTCTGTCGCCCCTACCACTCTCATATTGGCTTTAAGAACCTGTGGAGAATAGTTTTTACAGAACACTAATGGAATATAATGTTTAAACTCATATTTTTCGGCATATTTCAATACAGTAGAAATCTGTTCAAACGAGCAAAAGACTATCATACACGGGGCATTTGAACTTCTTCCTCTTACGGATTTTTCAGTGGGTTCTTTCTTTAGCAATCTGTTGCAAAAATGGAAATATTCAGCAATATTAAAATTATAATCACTTCTGAAAGCCATTGATTTTGCTAATTTACTTTCTCCATTACTGTTGTCCCCTCCCTTATACCACATAGGATTACTACCATAAAAATTACTGCCTATGTTATACGGAATATCACATACCACAAGCTGAGCCTTTGGAATGTTATATCTCTTGAAATTCTGAAAATTATCATTATATAATTCACATTTAATAGTATTATTCATATGAATGCCCTCTTTCATTTACAATTACTGTATCATTTGCTGTCAAGATTTTAATATTTTTCATTTTGTTTTACTCACTTTCTTCACGCTGATTCCATTTTTCAGCGTAATATCCAATATATCCTGTTTCTTCATTGGCATCTCCTGCAGGGATAGTAAACGGCATACAGATTTCATCAAGTACGCAACCTTGTTCCGTATCTGTGTGTAAGTAATATTGGTGGACAACCGTTTGCCCATTATTTATTTACAAAAGAATATCTATGAAATTCCATTTCCCCACCGCAAAACGGGCAAGGTTTAAGTTCTAATTTAGACATTTTCTTCATCTCCTAAAAGTTCAGGATTATCGTAGATATTGCCGATTACTTCAATTTGTTTCAAATCTTGATAATATCCAAACGATAAGGTTTCAAGTGTTGAATACACAAGACCAAAATACGCTGTTCCGTTTCTTTGTTCAAACACTACATTATGAACAGTATCACCATATTTTACAATATCCCCCTCAAAAATCTTCGTGCCGTTCTTGTCGGTCAAGCCTGTGTACTGTCCGACTGTGTCAGCGTCAATATGCCACACATTTGAGCTTTCGTTCTTGTATGGCTCTTTGATTACCAAGCTTTTTGGTTCAATGCTTAAAAAGCCGTACTTCCATTCGTTTCCGAATTTTCCTCTGAATAATATTTCTCTCATCACTCTTCACCGTTCTCAATCGGCTGATTCCAGCATTTAGGGCAATCATAGCCATTTTTGCAATCAACTATGCTGGACTTCAACCCTAACTGATGTGGGCATATACCTTCGGGCGTGCCATCATCATTGAGCAGAACGTTTGGATACTTATCCAAAAGCTCTGTAAGATAAGTCCTTTGCGGATGTTCATCGCTCCACCTCTGGACAGCCTTAACCGCCTTTTCAGGATAATACATTTCAAAGGTTGGACACGATAAACCTTCACCGTTGTTGTTACTACACAAAGGACAGTTGCTACACTTAATTTTACACAGTCCGTTCTTTGTTCTTTTCGTCATTCTTAGTTTTTCACTAAGATAATTCGCTGTTTTTGAGCAATCAATCATTTTTGCACTTCCTTTCCCAATCTTTCTCCATAGTCTTGTACTTCTGCCTTGTATTTTCCCACTTTCTGTTTTTCCAAAGCCATTTAATACAAAACAATTCGTGTCTGATTTTATTTATCATTCTATATCACTCCTTATAAATACAATCTTTTAAATCACCAACGGGACAATAAAATGTTCGTCCATCAGCGGTCGCAATAAAGGCAGTTAAACCATAATAACCCCTTTTTACGGCTGTTAAAATACCGTTAATATCGTGAATTGTTTCTACAAAATCTCCTATTGTAACTTCTCTCATTCTATATCACTCCTTATCTCAACATACTTCGGCAATGAAAGTATGTGTGCTTTTTGTAAATTTTTGCTCCACAAGGTTTGCCGATAACTTTGTGAGGTCTTGGTAAAACTTCGTCATCTTCACAATAATATTCATCGATGGCATAAAAATCATAATATTTACCAAGGGCTGTTTCATTCATTTTCCGTGACCCTTTCTTGCTCCTTCAAAATTAACAACTTTTCCGTTGTCGGTGTAATCTCGTTTGTCAAATTCAAGTTTCAGCTTGTCGATAACAACCCTGTCAATATGCTCCCAAAAGACTTCGTCAGTGTCGGAGTGTTCGACTATCTCGGTCATCGACTTCAAAGCCTTTGCACATCTGTCACGGCCAAAGCCGAAATCTTTATACAAAGCATACAGCATTGTTTTAAATACTCTGCGTGTGATGTCTTTGTTTTCTTTTTCTCGGATCTGTTCATATGCGTTTTTTGCAATCCGTTCAGCTTCCTGTTTAAGCTGTTTCGGAATCTTAGGCGATATTCTCGCTTTCATCGTTTGCTCTCCTTTCCGTATTTCGCTTTCAGGGATTTTAACAAATCTTCTTGTACATTTGCTTTGCCCTGCAAGGATTCATAGACACGCTCATCACAGGTGTTCTCTGTGATAAGGTGGTGAATTACAACCGTGTTCTGCTGTCCCTGTCGGTAAAGTCTTGCATTCGCCTGTTGATACAGTTCCAAACTCCAAGTCAAACCGTACCACACGATGATGTTTCCGCCTGCCTGCAAATTCAGACCGTGACCTGCTCCGGCAGGATGTGCAAGCAACAAGGGAATTTTGCCATTGTTCCAATCTTCAATATCTGCAGAGCTTTCAAGTTTTCTGGCAAAATTGAATTTGTTCATAATTCTTTCAAGGTCGTGACGGAAGCTGTAAAAACATAAAACAGGTTGACCGTTAGATGTATCAAGAATTTCTGCAAGTGCGTCAAGTTTCTGTTCGTTTGTTATTGCATATTCACCGTTGCTCATATACATTGCGCCGTTGCTGTACTGAAGAAGTTTATTCGTAAGCGTTGCGGCAGTTGCGGCGGTAACTTCACCCTCCGCAAACTGCATATAGCAGTCTTTTTCAAACTGTTCATAATCAGCAAGCTGTTTTGGTGACATCTTAACCGACACCACACGATCCATTCGTTCGGGCATATCAAGCCAGTCTTCTGCTTTCATTGAAATGCAGATGTCTGAAATTTTACTCATAATTGACTGTTCGGCATTTTCTTTCAGCTTGTAATTAAAAATTGTAGTCTGATTACGCTGATTCGGTGTAAAATACCTTTCACGGTAGCCTGTAACAGTTTTACCAAGTCGCTCTCCGCTGTCAAGCAGATAAACCTGACTCCATAAATCTATAAGTCCGTTCGGCGCGGGTGTACCGGTAAGACCTACAACCCTTTTACTTCGGGTTATGTATTTACGCAAGGCTCTGAACCGCTGTGCTTTTGAAGATTTAAAACTTGATAACTCATCAATAACAACCATATCAAACATCCAGCCGTTGCCTATACTTGAAAGTTCGTTCGTAAGCCACACAACATTTTCACGATTGACAACATAGATATCTGCGTCCTGTGCAAGCGCAAGTCTGCGTTGTCTCGGTGTTCCGAGAATTTTTGAAACCCTCAAGCACTTCAAGTGTTCCCACTTGTCGCACTCTCTTGTCCAAGTATCTTCCGCAACTCTCAGCGGTGCTATGACAAGGACCTTTGAAATTTCAAAACTGTTGTATATGAGTTCTTCAACTGCGGTCAGCGTTATAACTGTTTTGCCAAGTCCCATATCAAGAAACAGTCCGCACCTCGGCGTGGTGAGAATTTTCTCAATTGCCATTTTTTGGTATTTGTGCGGAATAAATCTCAAAACGGATCACCTCCTGCACACTTTCTCTGCTGTCGCACACATAAACTCTCTGCCCCATATTTCCGAAAAGTTTATGAACTCTCATCTGTTCAGGCCTTGGCTTTTTTCCTTTTGCTTTAAGTTCAACGAAGAAAATTTTGCCGTTCGGCAACATACAAATTCTGTCCGGCACACCTCGCATACTCGCAGAGTTGAATTTAAGACACACACCGCCGTGTTGCTCTATCTTATCTTTTAAGTATTTTTCAACACTTGATTCTTTCATTTCTTAAATTTCTCCTTAATTTTCATTTTCGGTTTAAAAAGTGTTGACAACAAATCCCGCTTAAAATCTATGTTTTTTCCGATTTGTCAACAATGTTACAAGTTTTCTGTAAAGTATAGGCGAATATAGGATTTTAAGAATACAATGCTATTTATTGATTTCTATAATTTCTTTATTTGACTATACTTACACATATAAATTGTTGACACTGTTGACAAATGCTGAAAAATGGCTATTCTATGCGGTTTTTGCTGTCAACAAAATTCTTAGCAACTTGTTGACACTTTCCTTATAAAGCCTCTTTGAACACCATAGATTTCCCCGAATCGGGCATTGGTCTTTGTTTGCTCCCATTCACCTGTTCGCATAATAATGTCTTTAATTTCTTTGCTTTTCTGATAGGTGAAATCTTTGCGGTCACCGCCGAATGCTTCGCACCACACTTCAAGCGGACACACACGGTTACGCTGATTTGTACCGTTCTGCTCTGCACCCATTTCATAGCCATTCAGATAATTTCTGCGTTCGTAAAGTTGCATTTTGTTCCAGTCATCAGGAAGTAAGGTATTGAGGTACTTAACAACATCACCCGTAAGCGGACTTTCTTCAAAATGTCTGTTCTGTTCGGCTTCAGCAAGCGTTCTGAGTTCTTCGGTATCCATAAACAGCTTTTCGCCGTTCTTATACAGTTCAACAGCTTCCGCCCATATCATATCCACCTCATAATCCGTGAGGTCCTCAAATACACTTTTTGTAGCTCTGTGAGGGTGAACATCAATCGGCAGAAATCGCCTGTTGCCCGTTTGGTCACGGAGAAACTCATGCTGATTTGTTGTGCCGATGAAAATACACTGCCTTTTTCTGACTTCGGTATGATGTCCGTATGCGGCTCTGTAAGCGTCCTCGGATTTTGCGGTAAAGTGCTTTACCGCTTCAACCTCGTTTCTTCTGAGTGCCGCAAGTTCGGCTATTTCGATTAGCCAAAAGCCCTGCAACTGCTCGTATGCTTCCTTACCCTGTACGGTTGTCAGGGTGTCGCTGAACCACCTGCCGCCAAGCCTTTTTATCGAATAACTTTTACCGCAACCCTGAGAGCCTACAAGTGTGAGAACCGTGTCAAACTTAATGCCCGGATTCATTATTCTTGCGACTGCTGCAACAAGAGTTTTTCGTGTTGACGCTCTCGTGTATTCGTTGTTATCCGCTCCAAGGTAATCAACAAAGAAAGTTTCAAGCCTTTTTATTCCGTCCCATTTAAGACTTGTGAGATAGTCATAAACAGGGTTGTAGCTGTTTTCCATACTCACAAGCGACCAAGCGTCTGTAATAGCCGCCTTGCTCTTAATGCCGTACAGATTTTCAATGTAATGGCGAAGTCCTGCGTCATCAACATCGGTCCAGTCACGACTTTCACTTTCGCTGTTCCACGGCATTGCACCTAAAACCGTATGTCGCCTTGTAAATGTATTGTAGGCTATCTTGCCTTTCAATCTTTTGTCTTTTTGGCAGATTTTCATACAGTTGTCAATTGTCGGCAGGTTGTTGCTCTTGCCGTCCGTTGCCAGTTCAAGCACCCAGTCATCGTCGTTCTCGCTTTCGATATCACTCTCAAAATCCGACAGGCAGGACTGCTCTCTTTCTTTGTGCAACAGCAATCTGACCGCCTTATTATTTGACGCAAATTCCTGCATAGCAATGTATGAGGGTAATTTTGATGTAGGTGTTCCCTGCTTTGCGTCATCGTCAAGACTGCCGTATTTATGTATTCGCACAAGGTCAAAAGCATTACAAAGCTGTCCGCCGGCGGGATCTGTTGCGTGATTTGAGTATGCGAACTTGCCGCCCTCATACACAACAAGACCTGACGCTGTACTGCCGTTTGCATAGGTATATCTGTCATCGGCACTGCATTTTACATATACATCAGGCAGGAACTCCGCTATTGCCATGTGAATATCGTAGCAACGGCAGAACGCACCTATTACGCCTTTCTTAGTTGTCGGATCTTCCTGCTTTTTCAGCAATCGGTCTTTCTGTTTTACGGTCCTGCTTGAAAAATGCCATTCATTAACATTGTGCCAATCGTTGTATCGTGCAAGCACACCGTCAACATCAAGCGGATTTCTGACCGAATATTTAAACACATATTCGCCGTCAATACTTGTGCTTGACCAGTACATAAGTCTTTGCGGCTGATATGTTGTATCATCGAACTGGTCAATTCCGATTTCGTCAGCTATTTTTCGTGCAACAGCTTCATACTCTTCTGCCGTACAGTTTCTTGACAGCGGAATAACAAGTCTTAATCTCGGTTTTTCTGCGGTGTGTTTGTGGGTTGAATATATGATGTAAGAATAATTTGCAAACAAATCTATGCTTTCGCAGAAATCGGGTGTGGCATAATCGGCGTCAAGAGTAAGCAAAGAACGGCATTCAACCTTATCTCTTCGTCTTATTCCGTTTTTAAGTCTGCCGCCGACAAATCCGCCTACATCCTTGATGTTATCCTGTTTGGATTTTGGCAGATTGCGAAATTCGCCCATTGTTTCGGGTGTTACAGTTGTCGTTTTTAATCTGTTTATAAGTTCGTCAAATGTAACTTCCGTATTCTTCCACAGCTTTGCAAATCTGTCGTTAGCCGTGGCGATATAATATGTTTTCAACCATTTTCCTCCTTTCTTTAATCTTTCTTATAAAACGGTGTTTCATAGGCTTCTGCCTTAAGCACTAAGCCCTTTGCCCATTCTATCGGTTCGCCCATTATGGCACTGATTTCTTCCGCAGATGAAACACCAATCGGGCAATCTATAATAACCTCATCGTGTACATGAAAATTTATTTCAAAGCCCCTGCTTTCAAGTCTTTGCATTGAAACCGCAAGACAATCCCTCGCAAAAGCCTGAACAATGTTCTCGGTGAGTTTACCGCCAAATGTTTCAAGCCTCTCCCAAGAACCTCTTGTCTGACTTATTCCCATATATGTTACACAAGGTCTGCCGAATTTGTTTTCCCGAAGTTCGGGTTTTGCATAAGCAAGATTTCTTCCCGACGGCAAAGAAATAAAGAGTATCCCGCCTTTTCTAAAGAACCTGATACCGCATTTAATCTGTTGCGGTTCACCTTTTACCGCTGACACGGCAGCTTTTTCAACCTCGTACCACAACGATGTAATACAGGGGTTTGTTGCTCGCCAACTGTCAACAAGCGGTTGCAATTCGTTTTCTTCAAGTCCCATTTCAAGTGCACCCATTGATTTAAGTGCGCCCACAGAACCGCCGTAACCGAGTGCAAGTTCTGCGATTTTGCCCTTTTGGCGGAGGTGTCCGTTAATTCCGTGTTTTACAACCGGCACTTTGAACATCTGACTTGCGGAAGCACAGTAAATGTCACCGCCGTTCTTGAAAACTTCCTGTCGCCACTTCTCACCTGCAAGATAGGCTATTACCCTTGCTTCAATTGCCGAGAAGTCAGACACTATAAATCTTCTGTCATTTGTAGGTATAAGCGCTGTTCTGATAAGCTGTGAAAGCGTATCGGGAACATTGCCGAACAGCATTTCAAACAGTTCATAGTCACCGCTCATAACAAGATTTCGGGCAAGTTCCAAATCTTCAAGATGATTTTGCGGAAGGTTCTGCGGTTGTATCATTCTTCCTGCCCACCTGCCTGTTCTGCTTGCACCGTAAAACTGCAAAAAGCCTCTGACTCTGCCGTCAGCGCACAAGCCACCGAGCATTGCCTTATACTTTGCCGTAGAAGTCTTTGACAGCGTTTTTCTTAGTTGCAGGACTTCTTTTACCAGCAAGTCGTTTGTACGCTCTGAGAGGCTTTTAACTGCCTTTTTATCAAGGCTCTGAAATGTTTCTCCCGTGCGTGTTTCAAGCCAGCATTTAAGCTGTGAAACCGATTTAGGGTTTTCAAGTCCTGTCAGCTTTTGTGCTTTCTCAATCATTGTTTTTTGATAGTCGGTATCGAAGTTTATAGCGTTGTTTATAAGCTCTGTTTTGACTGCAACGCCTCTGTCACAAATGTGCTGATCAAGTTCCCACAATTTCTGTTCGCCCTCTGTCAGAGGGAAAGCCTTTAGCCTGTTTTTTATATTTCTTTCAACAGCCACATCTTGAATACAATAGCTTTTGAATGTTTCCCACTTCTCAATGTTGTGCTGCGGAAGATTGCGTGTTCTTCCGCCGTTTGACTTTGTCGGTCTGCACGGCTTTGAAAAATATTCAATACAAGCCCTGCCCTTTTTGTCTTTCTGTTCTTCAAGTCCGAGTGCTGTTGCTACACCCGCAAGCGACCTCGGCAAACCTATTTCCGCCGCCTGAATCATTGTGCAACGCCATTGTTCGGGCGGCATTTCTGCGTTCAGAAACTTTGCAAGACAGGTCCTTTCAAAGTTTGCATTGAAAGCGGTTTTCTTAATATTTTCATCTGTGAGTGCGGAAAGTACCTTGTCAGGAATTTTTTCGCCACAAGCAATATCAACTATCTTAATATCTTCGTCATCAAAGGCATACGCAAACAGAAGAATTGTAAAATCAGGGGCGTCTGCATAGGCATACACCCCTGATTTTAAGAGATTGACACTGCTGTATGTTTCAATATCAATACTCAGTTGTATCATCCGAAAATATCGTCCTCTTCGATGTCATTCGCAAAATCGTCAACGGCTCTTGATCTGCCGCCGAGCGGTTCGCCGTCCCTTGTTTTCATAATGTTATTAAGACCGCAGGCAATACCTTTGTTGCCGTTAGAGTTGAAAGCATAGAATGTAACTGACGCTTTGCCGTAACAACCGCTGTAAAATTCGGTTGTGTCAATGATTTCCATACCGTTCTTCTCAATAAGACCGGGCTTTGTTTTGCAATTTGCATTTACAAACATCTTGCCTGCATAGTTTTCATCGTCAGGTCTTTCTGTGTCACCGTCACGGAGCGGTAATTTTAACACGGGCGGAATTTTACCGCCGAACTTCGCAACTCCTGCCTGCTTTGCGGCTTCAATTGCCCTTTCAATTGTTTCAATAGTCTTTGTGTCCCTCTTGTCAATGAGAAGTGAAACCGAATACTTTTCATCGCTTCCGTTAATGCTCTTTGGTTCAAAAACATTAACATATGAAAATCTTACTTCGCCTGTTACTACCTTTGTTGATACATTTGTGTTTGCCATAATTTTTAATCTCCTTATTATTTAATATCGTTTTTAAAATCTTCCTGTGCCTGCGTTGCTGAATTGATTGCAGGTCTTTTATCTTCTGAACACACAAGTGTCGGCTTGCCCGGAGGCTTTACTACATAGCTTCCGAGGACTTCGGCAAATGTTTTCTTGCCGAGTAATTTTTCAATGTCGGTAATGCCTTTCAGCTTATGTACAAGAATGTCGCTTTCCTGATAACCGTTGTCGGTGAGTATCTTTGCAACCTCTGAATCAGGTTTACTGTATTTGCGGTTACTTCTGCCCTCAACAACCTTGTATCCGGGGTATTCAACACCGTGCTTGTATGCCTGTTCGAGTGCATAATCGCAAACGAGCTTCGCCCATTTTTCGAGTGACGCAGACTGTTCGATAATATCCGCAATCTCTGCAACCGTGAGCATTGCAGGCGGCTTGAAATCATAGACAGCCATTTTCTGCCTTTCCTCTGCGTAGGCTCTGCAAACAGGTCGTGCCTTGCAAAATCCCGTGTCACAATGCTTGCCTGCTACACATTTGATTACGCTGTCATCGTTAGCAAGCTGTGCGGCTTTCTTAACAGATTCGCCCCATTCAAGTAATTCGGCAACCGAGATATTTTCTGAACTGATGTTGTCAAGTCTTGGCTGATAGATAGTCATTTCAACCGTATCGAAGCCATACAGCATATCAAAGGCTTCATACGCACCTAATGCGTACAGCCTGAGCTGTGGGTTGTCAACCGCTGACACCTCGACACCTTTGCCGTATTTAAGGTCAATAATTTCGAGTTTGCCCTCTGCGATAATCACAGCGTCACCTGTGCCGAATCCGTCAGGAACATACTTTGAAAAATCAAGTCTCTGTTCAAGCATAAGGATTGCGTCGGGAGTTTTCTGCAAAGCGGAGTTGTACCTCTCGATTACATAGTTTTTATAGCTCTCGGCATAATCTTCCATATCTTCGGTAATTTCGAGATTGCGGATTGCATTGTGATACTTAGTACGGTTGTACTCTTTTGTGGCAAGCCTTATTTTTGCTTCACCGAGAGCATGAGCATTAGTGCCTTCCTCGGCAAACTGTGACGGCTTGTCCTCAAAATTTTCCTCAAGCTGTATTGAGCCCGGGCAGTTAATCCATTTCTTTGCCCCTGAAGCTGACAGCCTTGCGTGTATATCAGGCATTACTTAACCTCCTCAACAGCCTTTACAGCTTTTGCAAAATCTTCCTGCTTGATTTCCGTAACTTTAGTTACTCCGAGTTCTGCAAGAATTTTCTTGACCTCGTCCTTACCGTGAGCCTTTGCGCACTTCATAAATACCGCTCTCACCTCTTCAATCGTGTACTGCTTTTCAGGCTCGGACTGCGGAATATTTTCCTGCGGTTTCGGTGTGGGTTCACTCTTTACGGCAGGCTTTTTTGTCGTTTCAGTTGATTTGACAGGCTCTTCCCCTGTAGTACCTGCAAGGTTTTCGATAGCTGTGATAAGTACATCAAGCTGTGGTATTTCTACCGTGATTTTAATTTCTGACATTCTGTTTTACTCCTTTATCTTGATTTTTCGAGTAAGAAAGGATATAATCAAATTGGTGATATTTGTTATACCCTTGCTATCCGTTGAGGCTTTGCAGAGCTTCAGCGGATTTTTCTTTTTCAGTTGACATTTGAAACACCCATACATTCAAAATTGAATGCTTCGGATTCAGGCGTTTCAAGTGCTTTGAGTTTGCGTTTTAGCTCTGCGTTTTCAAGGGTAAGTTCGTTTATAACCCTTTCACAGGTGTTTGCTTTCTTTTTCCAAAGTTCGTTGTTACTGTTCAGAGCGTTACATTTCGCTGTAAGTTCTTCAATAGTCTTGTTGCGTCGGTCAATTGTTTCGATTCGATTTTCGAGTTCTAAACGCAACGACCTGCGTGTTCTGAAATCTTTAAATGCCATTTGTTATAATCCTTTCAACGGGTTTGAACCGAGAATATAATTGAGAAACGGTATTCTCGGAATACGGATAGATGTGCCGACTACAATTACATTGAATCCCAATTTTTGGGGTTCGTCCTTTGCCTGTTCACGCAATTTTTGCGGAGCAACTCCAATAGCCTTTGCGGCGTCCTCAGAAAGCAAATAGAAATCACTGCTATCCATAATTTCTTTGATTTTTTTGTTCATCTGAACCGTGTCCATATGTACACCTCCCTACTTTATTTCAATTCTTGGGAGTGCAAAATTAATGCACTCAGCTATGATGTACGGCACAGTACGCCCTGTGCCCTGATGCAGTGTCAATAACTTGTTCATCGTATCATCATTGAGAGTAATCGTAACATGATGATCTTGTTTGAGAATAATGAGCTTGTCCACATCAGTCACCTACAATCTTAACCAAGGTCAGGCTGTCCTCAATCAAAGTACGAACAACGCTTGACATTTTCTTGCCGGTTCTGTTGCAAATCTCGGTAAGAACCTTAACGGTTTCATCTGATACGCAGGCTGAAACCACATTAGAACCTGCGGTTGATTTGTCTGCAAAAATTACTATCTGACCTTTATCGTTTAACATATAAAATCCTCCTAAAAATAAATATTACTCATCATCTGATTTTGGGAAATGATAATGATAGATTGTGTTGCCGTTAATATCAGTTTCAATTGTGCAGTCACCTCTGTAATCGCTTTTCAGCAGATTCATAAATTCTGCGATTTCATCGGGTGTGCCTATTATCTGCATTGTTATCACCTGCTTTCTATTTTACCTATCTTGATTTCTACACCCAAAGCTGTTAAGAGCCTGTCGGCATTTTCAAGAGATATGCTCTTTTTGCCTTTTTCCCAATACTGAATAGCTCTTTTAGTAAAGCCCGATTTCTTAGCAAGCTCGCTTTGTGAAAGACCTTTCTGTTTCCTGCTTTTAAGCAAGATTTCAGCAAATTCATTGATGTGCATTGATTTCACCAACTTTCTATGATATACTATATGTAGTGATGAACCACCATTCATTACACTATATAATGAAAGTGAGGTGTAATTATGAGAGAAGACTCAATTGCAAAAATTGCGGCATTGTATGCCAAAGAAATTACAGTTGCAAAGGCTAACAGTTCTGATATGTCTCCTTGCAGTTATAACGGCGAAGAAGTGGCTAAATTCTATACTGAACTCTTTAAAGGCATAATTGAAGCACTTCAAAACTCAGCTCTCAAAGACTAACAAAACCTTGGCGACCTCAGGCAGAACAGCAACTTCTGCTATAGAGGTCGCTTCTCCTTTTGCTACTCTTACGACAAATTCTGATAAAGCATTTATAACCTTATCTCTGTCTTCTTTTTTCATCTTCTCACCTCTTTTCGATATATTGCTTTATTTTCGATATAGAAGGTAACTAATTATCCTTATCTGTTGAGAACTTAAAACTAAAATTGAAGAATTCAAGCTGATTGATTGTGTCCTGCAATTCGTCAGCTTGTTTTTTTTTTTTTTTTTTTTTTTTTTTTTTTTTTTTTTTTTTTTTGCCTTTTTTATAAGGCTTTCAAACTCCTGCAAATTTGTAGCCGATATATTAAGCACTCCTTCATTTGAATAGTTGCCTATCATTTTATTTTTCATTTCTTCACCTCATTTATAAAGAGTTTTTGATAAACTCCGTAGCAATACCCGTCATCGTGTCAACACTATCAAGCATACTAATAACGCTGATAACACTGATGATATCAGGGATACTGCAATAGATGTAAAAATCGGGTGTTTCATTAACCGTTCAAGGATAAACACCTTATCTCACCCTCCCTTTTTTAGTGTAATAGTTGCATTTTGTAACATTTTTGAAATAGTCACAAAATTATTTGACAAAACATAAATATTCTTGTATTATCGTTAAAGAAAGTAATATATTTACAGAAAGGAACATATTTATGGATAAACTTTACTTTAGCAATAATGCCGATGAAAATGCTGAAATTGATTTTCAGCAAATGCAATTAAACATTTCCCGTAATTTTGCCCAATTAGCTGAAAAATTGAAACCTATGTATGCTGAATTAGCAAAGGAAATGAGTAAAAATATCGGTCACGCACTTACCGAATCGTTAGCAAAACCGCTTGAATCCATAAGGATTACTTACACATTTTCTCCCGAAGTTATTAAAGCGTTTCAAGAATGTATAGAAAGTTACTCTAAAAAATTTCAGTTTCCGCAAAACAACCACGAAATAACTGTTAATTTAAGCAATGACGATATAAAAGTTATCAATAATTTCAACATAAATATCAACAATTATACAGTCACCGATAAATCAAATGAAAGCAAGAAAGTTTTCACTTATGAACGAGTTATAGCTTTTCTGAATTTATTGCTTTCTATCATTTCTTTAATTCATACAGACAACAATCAACCTACCTGTCTGTGTGCTGAAACACAACAGGCTGTTGTTCAATTGCAAGAACAAATTGACGGAACAAATAACTTGATAGATAAATTTGTCAAACAATTAAATGAGTCCACAGATGATGAAATTACTTCTGATGATTCGGAAGTATTGAATGAAGAAGATTATTCAGATTCTGAATAACTGTCTCCGTACAAATCACCTTGCACCTGAGGCTTCTTATCATAGACTGCTGTAATGTAATCATAATCACAAACATTAAATTGATAGCAAATTGTACCCAATCAATGTTGCCTATAAATAAGCAGTTTGATAATTCATTCATTTTCTCACCTCCTCGGTTAAACTATAAAGCTAAATAGAAATGCACTCTATTCAGTTTTTTTGTTGGATTGTATATCTCAGTTTTGAGATGTTCAAGCTAAAAAAATATGGACTTTCCGCTTATCATCAACGATATTAAGGATTTCACAAATCATTGTAGCCTCATCAACCGTAAATTTGGTCTTGCCTGAAATCTTCGATGAAAGCGTATTTACTGACATATTCAGCTTTTCGGCAAGTTTTGCTTGCGTATATCCTGCTTCAACTATCGCTCCTTTGAGCATAGGTGTGTTAGTCATCTTTCTCACCTCCGTTCATCTCATTATTGAGATGATTATATTATATACGACCTATCACCGAAAGTCAACCCTTTTTTGGGATGTTTTTTAGATTTTTTTGTATTTTCTATTGCAAAATTGAGATTGATATGTTAATATAATGGCAATGAGGCAGGTGTTACACAATGACAGAAGAAATTAGAAATATAGTAAAAAGGTTAAAAGAGAGTATTTTAGCGTCAGGTTATTCTTACGCTGAGTTAGAAAAATTAACTGGTATATCTAGATCATCATTGCAAAGATATGCAAATGGAGTTACCGCAAAAATACCAATAGATGCTATTCAGATTATAGCAAAAGCTGTTGGTGTTAAAGCAGAATATATCCTTGGTTGGGACAATACTCCTATGGAAAGAGAAAACAAAGAAGAAGACCAAGCAATCCCACTTCCACAAACAAATGTATTTATGCGACCGGTATATGACAGCATTTCGGCAGGGTTCGGAGTGATAGCTCAGGATGTGCCTGTTGACTATATGCCTACATACATCACCTGTCCGTCGGAACAGGATAAATATATATGGATAAATGTTCACGGCGATTCTATGAGCCCTCTGATTGATGACGGCAGTAAAATTCTTGTTAAAAAACAATCTTCCGTTGACAGCGGTCAGATTGCCGCAGTCCTCGTTGACGATGAAGAGGCTGTTGTTAAAAAGGTCCTTTACAACGATAACACCGTTGAGTTGCATTCAGTCAACCCCTACTATCCCCCACGAGTGTTCAAAAATAACGACGTCACCCGTGTTCAAATCCTCGGTCTTGTAAAAGAAGTAAGTAAATCGTTACAGTGAGAAAAGCTGTTTTACTGTAACAGTTAAATTTGTAAAAATATATTGATTTTGTAAATTTGTCGGTGTATAATTATATTTAATTCGTAAAAACAGCCTATTTTTACGAATTGCTTTTCTGATATATGCGTATAATTGTTAAATTACGGCATATAATACTTATTGGAGAGGTGATACATTTGGGGTATAAATCTTTAGATAAGCTGTTTTATTCTGACAAAGAAAATTATGGAAAAATTTACAACGAAAGGTATAAAAGCGAATACGCAGTACACTTAGATTTTCTGATACACGATAACCCTGCTTTTTTTGTGATGATACCCGAATTTATTACGAAAATTCGTGACATTTATAAAACCGATAAGCAAATCAAAGCTTTAAGGGATTCATTACCTGAAAAAGCAATTGACCATTTCGCTATCAGATGTTTGGTTGATGAAATTGTAAAGACAAATGATATTGAAGGTGTTTACAGCTCAAGAAGAGAAATTAACAGTGTCTTGTCAGAACTGGAAACAAAGAGCCACGGGAAGCGTTTTATGGGGCTTGTGCAAAAATATCTTATGTTGCAAAAAAATGAAACTATGTCCTTTGACACCTGCGAAGATATCCGCAACCTGTACAATGATTTAGTATATTTTGAAATCGAAGAAGATAACCCGTCTGATTTGCCTGACGGTAAAATCTTCAGAAAAGATTCAACAAGCGTCCTCAGTGCAACGCAAAAAGAACTTCACAGAGGAGTTAATCCCGAAGAAAAAATTATAGAGTGTATGAATAAAGCGTTGGCAATACTTAATGACAAAAGCATTGAGTGTGTTTTCAGAATATCAATTTTTCATTACCTCTTTGGTTACATTCATCCTTTCTATGACGGCAACGGAAGAACATCTCGTTTCATCAGCAGTTACTTGTTGTCAAAAGAATTTGAATCAATTATCGGTTACAGAATGTCTTATTCTATTAAAGAGAACATAAACGATTACTACAAGGCATTCAAGGTGTGTAATGACCCGAAAAACAAGGGAGATTTAACTCCTTTTATAATTATGTTTACCGATATTATTGATGATTCGTTGCACAAGTTGGTGTACGCTTTGGAGAAAAGATTAGAGCAACTGACACATTACAGAAAGTGCATTATCTTTCTGCCTAAAGGCGCCGACGAAAAATATAGTAATCTGTATTTTTTGCTTATTCAGGCAAGTTTGTTTTCCGAAAGCGGAATAAGCACAAAGGAACTAATGGATATTATGAAATTAAGCAGAAGTACAGTTACAAACAGGTTAAACACCCTGTCCGATTACGGTTTAATAATCAAAAAAACTTTAGGCAATATCCGTTGCTACAGTCTCGACATAGATAAAATAGATACAATAATGGAAGAGATAAATAAATAAAAAAAAAAACCGCCCTGACCTGTTGGCGCAAGTCGGAGCGGAATCACCTACACAGGGTGCAGATGATGCAGTTTAATGCAAAATAATTGTATCACACTCCCCTGAATTTTTCAAGTTTTGAATATCAGGGGATTTTTGCACCCTTTTTTTCAAACAAAAGGAGTGTATAAAATGAAACTGCCTAACGGCTACGGCTCTGTTTATAAGCTGAGCGGAAACAGGCGCAATCCGTGGGTTGCCTGCGTGACAATAGGCTACAACAAAGAAACACGCAATCAGGAACGCAGAGTTATAGGCTACTTTCCCAACAAGCCGAAAGCTTTGAACGCTCTTGCTGATTACAATCAAAACCCATTTGATGTTGATTCGGCAAGACGCACTTTTTCAGAAATTTATGAACTTTGGTACAAGGAGTTCATCACTGAAGACACAAATCCGAACACCAAAAGACAGTATAATGCGGCATACAAACAATGCTCAATGTTATACAATCGCAAGATGTCCGATATAAAAATCATTGATATGCAACGAGTTCTCGACAACTGCAACAACGGTTATCAATCGGTTAGGCGAATTAAAATTCTGTTGAACAAAATCTACGAATACTGCATATTTCACGATATGCTCCATAACAATCTTGCAGAGAAATTGAAAATCAATGCCAAGTCAGATGAAACAAAACGAGCACGCAGGGAGTTTTCGGAAAGCGAAATAAATCTTTTGTGGGAATATTCAAATCTTGATTCGGTAAAAATAGTGCTTATGCTGATTTATTCGGGAGTGCGTGTATCTGAACTTCTCAATCTGAAAATTTCAAATGTAAACCTTGACGAACAAACTTTCTTTGTTGAAAGTTCAAAAACCGATTCAGGTGTACGAACCGTGCCTATAGCAGACAAAGTACTGCCGTTTTGGCAGAAATTCATCAGCGATTCTCAATGTGGATATGTTCTGAATAACACCAATGGCAAGCCGCTGAAATACGATAACTTTAAACGCAACTACTGGACACCTCTGCAAAACGATTTAGGTTTAGACCACACCATACACGAAACAAGACACACCTGCATTTCAATGCTTGTATCGGCAAATGTGAACCATACAATCATCAAAAAAATAGTCGGTCACAAGTCGAAAATGGACTTGACCGAAAAGGTTTACACCCACATTAACCCAAAAGAATTGGTGAATGCAATCAACAAAATATAGTCTTATATTATCCTGAATTGTTCATAATTATGTTCCGTAGCTTACATATAGCTAACAAAATCCCCCATTTTCCCCATTCCTATCCCCCTTGCAAGTTACCTGCACCAACAGCCGTTTCTTATGCAGGGACGGCTGTTTTCTACCACATTTTCGGTCTGTTTTATGGTGATTTTCAAAATATTTGAATTAATTTTGAATAAAAAACGAAAATTATGTTGACAAATCCGAAAATATGGTATATAATAATTAAGCTGTTGTTATTAAACAACATTTCGAGGTGTAGCTCAGTTTGGTAGAGTGCTTGGTTTGGGACCAAGATGCCGCAGGT
>ERZ772880.515-NODE-515-length-36447-cov-4.179600_pt1 | contig 36447 bp, 34 predicted proteins | sample MGYA00580577_ERZ772880 | MGnify/ENA primary metagenome ERZ772880 (study PRJEB29015, sample SAMEA2737705) | human gut metagenome | biome: human gut; feature: human-associated habitat; material: faeces | place: China | collected 2012 ... | reverse complement strand
CGCCGTATTTTTTTGCCGAGGAGAACGGCAGCGTTTGCTGCGCGACACGGCGGGCCGTCCCGTCGAAATATTGCTTCAGCGCGATCATCGTGTCGTTGTCGCTCTGCATGGCGGAGACATAGTCCGCCATGATGGAGCGGATGTCATCCTCGCAGAAGCGGTCCGGCACGAGAGGAACGATGTCGTCGACAATCATGGTCGGCTCGGTGATGGTGCCGGTCTTGTCGACACAGAGTGTATCTACGCGGGCGAGCGTCTCAATGCAGTCCATATCGTGGACAAGCGTGCGGCGGCCGGCGAGGCGGATGATGCTGGCGACGAGGGCAAGGCTGGTCAGAAGGTACAATCCTTCTGGGATCATGCCGACGATGGAGCCGACGGTCGAGATCACGGAGGTGACGACGTCGCGGTCCAGCCAGCGGTATTCCTTGATGAACATCAGCACGCCGAGCGGAATGACGAGGAAGCCGATCCACTTGATGAGGCTCGTCAGCGAGCGCATCATCTCGGACTTTGGCTGCTTGCCCGCCTTTTTGGCCTCGATGGTCAGCTTGGAGACAAACGAGTCGGCTCCGACGGCGGTCAGACGTGCGCGGCAGCCGCCGCTGACAACAAAGCTGCCGGAAAGGAGGCTGTCGCCGGGCTTTTTGACGATCTCGTCCGATTCGCCGGTGACGAGCGCCTCATTGACACGGCACTCGCCGGAGACGACCTCGGCGTCCGCGCAGATCTGGCAGCCGGGATCAAAGAGAACAATATCGTCACGGACGAGCTGCGCTTCCGTGACCTGCTCAAGCGTGCCGTCCCGCACGACGTCGAACTCCGCGGCGGCCATGATTTTCAGCTTGTCCAGCTTGCGCTGCGCACGCAGATCCTGAATGGTGCCGATGATGGTATTGCAGAAGACGACGCCCATGAACGTCAGGTTCAGCCACTGGCCGACTGCGATCACGCAGAGGGCCAGCAGGAAAAAGAGCATATTGAAATAGGTGAAGACGTTTTCCTTCACGATTTGCCCGGCAGTCTTGCGCGGCGGCTCGACCGGGCGGTTGTCCAGACCGGCGGCGACCCGCTCGGTCACCTGCGCTTCGCTCAGGCCGGACTCCGGCGCGGCGAGAAACACGGGGACGTCGACAGACGGCTGCGCCTCCGGCAGGGATTTTGATGATTTCTGTTTCCGGGGCAAGGACAGGAACCTCCTTTTGCCACACTTTGGAGATAGTATAAAGGGGAATTGTAAACGAAATATAAAGTTTTGAAAAAATTATAAATTTTTGAGCGGAGGAAGCTCCCAGCCAACGAGTAATAGCCCGCGGCGGACATCGATCTCGGCCTGCGGTGTGATGATGTGGTTGCTGACGCCAAGCGGAAACGCGCTGCCGAGCGGCGCGTCCGTCAGCTCATACTGCACGCCGCGCAGCGTCAGCCCTTCGGCATCCGCACCGAGATTGAAGATCGAGAGCAGGCCCCAGTCGACGGTCTGCCGGACGGTCAAATGTTCGTTTTCGATGACGGTGTAGACGAAGTTGTCGTCATAGAGATAACCGCGCGCGCCGTGCCGCCGGAGGAAGGCCAACGATTGAAGATTGGCCAGCGTATGGTCGAGGCGATGGCCGCCGGTTGCGCCGTAGAAATAGAACTCCGTGCAGCCACGGGCAAGTCCCTCGCGGATGGCGAGCATGCTGTCGGTGTCGTCCTTTTCCACGGGGACGCGGACGGTCGGCTCGTTCTCCGGCTGTGGCATGGAGTCGAAATCGCCGATGACAAGATCCGGCTCGATCCCGAGCTTCTGGCAGAGTAGGAGGCCGGCGTCCGCCGCGATCTGGTAATCGCCGGGCTGCGGCCGTTCGCGCAGACCGTAGAACGTCCCGGCGGAATAGATGAAACAACGCTTCATGGGAAATACCTCTTTGTGACTTGGTTTGTCTTATTATATGAGATCGGGCAGATAAATGCAAGAAAGCAGCCGAGAAAGGAGCCGTTAAAAATGAAGCAGCGCACCAAGAGCAGTGTTGTAGAGGCGGGCGACTTTGTCGGCTGCAACGGGGAAGGATGTTTGCATTCTTGACAAAGTTCAAGCTGGATGCTATAATATGTTCGACAATTCCAAGGGGTGCTGTGAAAACGGCTGAGATGAGCGACCGCTCGAACCCTCAAACCTGATCCGGATAATACCGGCGTAGGAATGCGAGTATAGAACGTGATCTTCACCGCATTGCGAAGCCGCAATGCGGCTTTTTTCATCGATTTCATTGGAATTGATCTCAAAGAGAAAGCAGGAAAATCTTATGAAACACAAACAGCTGCGTGCGCTCTGCGAGGGCGCCATCATGGTTGCGCTGGCAACGGCACTGAGCTATCTGAAGCTGCTCGAGCTGCCGCAGGGCGGAAGCGTCTGCATCGGCATGCTGCCGATCTTCCTCTACAGTGCGCGCTGGGGCGTCGGCCCGGCGTTTCTGACGTCATTTGCCTATGGCCTTCTGCAGCTGCTGCTCGACGGCGCGTATGCCTGGGGCCCGACGTCGATGCTGCTGGACTATCTGCTGGCGTTCGGCGTGCTGGGCGTAGCGGGCTTCTTCCACAGGAAGAAGGGCGGCATTTTCATCGGCACGGTCGTCGGCTGCGTCTGCCGCTTCATCGTCCATTTCATCAGCGGCATCACGATCTACAAGATCTATGAGCCGACGGAGCTGTTCAACTCCACGTTCACCAATCCGTATCTCTATTCCGCGGTCTACAACGGCAGCTACGTGTTCATCGACATGGCGCTCTGCCTCGTGATCACGGCGCTGATCTACAAGCCGCTGAAAAAGTACATCAACGGCACAGATCTTGCCAAGTAAAGAAAACAGCCCCTGCCTGTGCAGTCTTACAGGCAGGGGCATTTTACTATTTCAGAGTAAGATACAAGTAAATGTTCAGTCCTATGACCGCAGCAGCAAACGCAAGAAGAATGGAATACATGATCTTCATAGTTTTCTGTTCCGTACAGCGGATACAATACAGCAGATAAACGCCCCAACAGAGATAAGCGATCAGACCAATGCCGCTGCGGCGAATCAGCAGGGAAAGTGCAAACAACACATTGATAAACCGCATACCTTTTTCTGAACAAAGATAATTCTTGATTTTTTGCACGCTGAATCCCTCCTTGACTCTTTTATCTTACATATATCAATATACCACAGCTTTGGGAAAAGCGCAAGAACGGACTGCGTGGGGCGTTTTACGCGCTTTTTACAGCGCAGCACTTGATTTGAACGGAAATTGGGGGTAAAATGAAGCTGGAGAAGAATATCTGAGAAATGAGGTATGCAGGATGACATACGAAGAGATCAAAAACAACGAGGAGATCAACTCCTATATCCGGCAGGCGGATGCGTCGCTCGTGGCACTGGGCTTTACGGAGCACAGCTTTGCGCATGTGACGCTTGTGGCGGAGAAGGCAGGCTATATTCTCGAGACGCTTGGCTATCCGGCGCGGACCGTGGAGCTGGCAAAGATCGCGGGTTATCTGCACGACATTGGAAATCTTGTCAACCGCATCGACCACAGCCAGTCCGGCGCGGTGATGGCGTTTCGAATCCTCGACCATATGGGCTTCACGCCGGATGAGATCGGCGTGATCGTCTCGGCCATCGGCAACCACGACGAAGGCACGGGCGTGCCGGTCAGTCCGGTGGCGGCAGCGCTGATCCTCGCGGACAAGAGCGACGTGCGGCGCAACCGTGTGCGCAATCAGGATACGTCGACATTCGACATCCACGACCGCGTGAACTATTCGGTCACGAAAGCGGAGTTGAAGATCAACGAGGCGCACACGCTCATCAAGCTGAAGCTGACGGTCGACACCCACTATGGCTCGGTCATGGATTATTTTGAAATTTTCATGCAGCGCATGATCCTCTGCCGCAAAGCGGCCGAGAAACTGGGATTGCAATTCAAATTGATGATCAACGAACAGCAGCTGATCTGACTAAAATCTTCCGGGATAGCAGGTCACGCAGCCGTCCATCCTAACGACAGGAGGGATGGACGATGACGAAGGAATTTTACTGGGACTTGTTTTGCGAGACCGGCGCGCCGGAGGCGTATCTGCTCTACCGGCGAAATGGAGCGGCCAATGGTACAGAAACTGACGGGGCTCGTCCTGCGGACGACCGAATATAAAGAAAATGATCTGATCCTGAATATCCTGACGCGCGAACAGGGCCTGATCTCAACCAAGGCGCGCGCCGTGCGCACGAACCGGAGCCACAACAAGGGCGCATGTCAGCTGCTGTGCTATTCGGAGTTCACGATCACGGATTACAAGGGGTTTTCCGCCATCTCGGAGGCGAACGCCATCGAGATGTTCCCGGAGCTGCGGAGCGATATCGAGCTTTTGTCCCTGGCAAGCTATTTTGCACAGGCGGCGGAGGTTTTATCGCAGGAGGACGCGGGCAGCGGCGAAGTGCTGTCGCTAACGCTGAACGCACTGTATGCGCTGGCGAAGCTCCGCAAACCGCAGGATCTGGTCAAGGCGGCGTTTGAGCTGCGGCTGGCGTGTATCGGCGGATACGAGCCGGATCTGACCGGGTGCGCGGTCTGCGGACGGGCGGACTGCGGGCGCTTTCTGGTGTCTGGCGGCTGCCTGCAATGTCTGGAGTGCGGGCTTGGCGAAGGGCTGAGCCTGCCGGTGAGCGCCGGGTGTCTCGCCGCGATGCGGTATATCACGGGCTGCGATGCGAAGCGGCTTTTTTCGTTTTCGCTCGACGGCCCGGCCCGCAAGGAACTGGCCGACGCGGCGGAGACGTATCTCGTGACGCAGCTCGAGCGTGGATTTTACACACTGGATTTTTACAAATCACTACTTTTGACATAGGAAATAACGCAAAATGAACGAACAATATCAGAAATCACTGACAAAGCTGGAGCTGGACAAAGTACTGGCACTGCTGGCTGACCACGCCTCCAGCCCGGCGGCAAAGGAACGGTGTCTCGCCGTCCGGCCGCTGGACGACGCGGAGGATATCCGGCTGTTGCAGGCACAGACGAGCGCGGCCTGCAAGCTCATCACGCTCAAGGGTTCGCCGAGCTTCGGCGGGATCGTGGACGTGGGCGCGTCGCTCAGCCGGGCGGACCGAGGCGGCTGCCTCAGCCCGGAGGAGCTGCTGCGCGTGGCGACGGTCCTCAAGGCGGCGCGGACTGCGAAGGACTATGCCGAGGGCGACGCCGTGGAAAGCGGCCTCGACATCTTCTTCCGGCAGCTGACGCCGAACAAATTCTTTGAAGAGCGCATTTTTACGTCCATCCTCTCGAAGGACGAGATCGCGGACGCGGCGAGCAGCGAGCTGGCCTCGATCCGCCGGAAGATTCGGCAGCAGAGCAGCAAGATCCGCGAATCGCTGCAGAAGATCATCACGTCGCCGACATACGCAAAAATTTTGCAGGAGCCGATCGTAACGATCCGATCCGACCGTTTCGTTGTGCCGGTCAAGGCCGAGTGCAAGAGCCAGCTGCCGGGACTGGTACACGACGTGTCGTCGTCGGGCAGCACATTTTTCATCGAGCCAATGAGTGCCGTGAACGGCAACAACGAGCTGCGGGAGCTGTTTGTTGCGGAGCGGAAGGAGATCGAGCGCATCCTGGCCGAGCTTTCCGCCGAGGCGGCGGCCCGGCAGGAGAGCATCAACCTCAACTATGAGATGCTCGTCACGCTGGACTGCATTTTTGCGCGCGCGAAGCTGTCGTTCGCGATGCACGGCATCGAGCCGGTCATCCAAACGGATGGCAAGCTGGAACTCAAGCGCGCGCGACATCCGCTGATCGATGCGAAGAAGGTCGTGCCGGTCTCGCTGAGCCTCGGCGTCGACTTTGACACCATGGTCATCACCGGCCCGAACACCGGCGGCAAGACGGTCACGCTGAAAACCATCGGACTTTTGACACTGATGGCGGAGTGCGGCCTGCACATCCCGGCGGACGATGGCAGCTCCATCGCCATCTTTGAGACGGTGCTGGCCGACATCGGCGACGAACAGTCGATCGAGCAGTCGCTCTCGACGTTCTCATCGCACATGCGGAACATTGTGGAAATTTTGCAGGTCTGCGACCGGGACAGCCTGATCCTATTTGACGAACTCTGTGCGGGCACAGACCCGGCAGAGGGCGCTGCGCTGGCCATCGCGCTGATCGAGTTCTGCCGGAAATGCGGCGCAAAGGTCGCGACCACAACACACTATGCCGAACTGAAGCTCTACGCAATGCGCACGGCGGGCGTCATCAATGCGTCGTGCGAATTCAATGTCGAGACGCTCCAGCCAACCTACCGGCTGCTCATCGGCATCCCCGGCAAGTCCAACGCGTTTGCCATCTCGCGGAGGCTGGGCCTCGACGAGAAAATTATCGAGGACGCGCACAGCATGGTCAGCCAGAATGATGTGAACTTTGAAGACGTCCTCACGCAGCTCGAACAGCAGCGGCAGCAGATGGAGCAGGCGAAGGTCGAGGCCGAGCGGCTCCGCATGGAGACGGAGAAGCAGAAGGAAAAGTCTGACGAATATTATGCCCAGATCAAGGCCGAGCGCGACAAGGCCGTGCAGCAGGCGCGCAAAGAGGCGCAGTACATCATCGAGGATGCCCGCCGGACGGCCAACAACGTCTACGAAGAGTTGAAGCAGCTGCGCAAGCAGGCAAAAGACGGCGCGTTTGTCGAAGGGTCGAATGAGAAGCAGGCCGCGCTCCGCCGGAGCCTCAATGAGGCCGAGGGCAAGCTCCGCGAGAAGCAGGAGGTGCGTCAGCGCCCGGCGGCCAGCCGCGCCATCCGCGTGGGCGACACGGTAGAGCTTTTGAAATTCGGCTCGAAGGCGACGGTGCTGGCGATCAACAAAGACGGCAGTTATCAGCTTCAGGCAGGCATTATGAAGGTCAATGCCAAGCCGGACGAGGTCTATCTGCTTGAAAACGAGACACAGGCCAAGGCGAAAAAGCTGATGGAGGGCAAGGTTCGCGACCTGAAATCCGCGGCGCAGCCGGAGCTGGACATCCGCGGTATGGCTGTGGACGAGGCGCTGCCGGTGCTGGATAACTTCCTGGACGCAGCCTATATGGGCAATCTGCCGAATGCGCGCATCATCCACGGCAAGGGCACGGGCGTGCTGCGAAAGGCCGTACAGGACGAGCTGCGGCGCTGCAAATACGTCAAATCGTTCCGTCTCGGCGTCTACGGAGAGGGCGAGGACGGCGTGACCATTGCGGAATTCAAATAGAGCCACCTGAAAATTGCAGGTCATAAAACCCCATCCGTCAAATAATGATTGACATTTGTGGGAAATTTGATAAAATCTAAGAATGAACAGCATGATATGTAAGGAGTGTTCAGCTATGTACATGCAGCAATCCATCGTCAAGTGCGAATCCGGCCTGTACAACCGTCAGGCGACGTACTTCATCCAGAAGGCCAACGAGTTCAAGTCCAGCATCTGGGTCGAGGTCGAAGACCGGAAGATCAATGCCAAGAGCCTGCTCGGCGTGCTTTCCATGGGCATCACCAAGGGGACCCGCATCAGCATTATTGCGGAAGGCCCGGACGAAGAGGAAGCCGTCAAGGCATTGACTGAAATGCTTGTGAAGGAAATCTTCTGATTCGGAGCTTACGCCGTCTCGGAACGTCGTTCCGGGGCGGCGATTTTTATCGTCATGACTTTTGAAGAATTGAAAGACAAGGCGCTCTCGCTGCCCTATGCGCCGGGCGTGTATATCATGCACGACAAGACCGGCACGGTCATCTACGTCGGCAAGGCGAAAAAGCTGAAAAACCGCGTCAGCCAGTATTTTCAGGACTCCTCCGCCCATACTCCGAAGACGCGGCAGATGGTGGCGCATATCGACCATTTTGACGTTATCGTTGCGGCGTCGGAATTTGAGGCGCTGGTGCTCGAGTGCTCACTGATCAAGCGGCACATGCCGAAATACAACATCCTGCTGAAAGACGGCAAAGGCTATCCCTACGTCCGCGTCGATCTGCGGGAGGAATATCCGGTGTTCGAGCTTTCCAACAAAGCGCCGAACGACGGCGCACGGTATTTCGGCCCGTTCGGCGGGCGGTATGTGACGCAGCACATGCTCGACACGCTGCGCCTGGCGATGAAGCTGCCGCGGTGTAGCAAGCGCTTCCCACGCGACCTCGGCAAGGAGCGGCCGTGCCTGAACTATCACATGGGGCACTGCGACGCCTGGTGCCAGCTCTCGCGCGACCCGGCGGAATACCGGGCCAGAACGCAGCAGATGGTGCTGATGCTGGAAGGGAAGTATCAGGACGTGGCGGCGGACATCCGCGAACGGATGGAGGCCGCGGCAGAGCGGCTGGAATTTGAGCAGGCTGCGGTGCTGCGTGATCGGCTGAAGGCCGTCGAATCGCTCAGCCAGAAGCAGCTTGTCACGGCCGGGACGATGACGAACACCGACGTCGTCGGCTATTATCAGAGCGAGGCGAAGGCCTGCTTTGCGGTGCTGCATTTTGTGGACGGAAACCTGCTGGACAAGGACTATGAGATCCTGACACCGTCGGAGACGCCGGAGGAGACGGTCTCGTCGCTGGTCAAGCAGTATTATCTGACGCGCGGCGGCGCGCCGAAGCAGATCTTCCTGCCGTGCGAGATGGAGGACGCGGAGCTGTTTGCAGAGCTTTTGCAGCAGAATCTCGGCAAAAAGGTGCGCATCAGCCGGCCGCAGCGCGGCGACAACGTCAAGCTCGTGGAACTGGCGAACAAAAATGCGCGCGAGGAGGCCGAGCGCGTCACGAATAAGCAGGAGCGGCAGCATGGCGCGCTGCGGCTGCTGGAGGGGATGCTCGGACGGAGCGAGCCGCTGCACCGGCTGGAGTCCTATGATATTTCCCACATCGCGGGCACGGACATCGTGGCCTCGATGGTGGTGTTCTGCGACGGTGCGCCGTCAAAAAAGGACTATAAGCGCTTCAAATTGGAGGACATGCCGGATCAGGACGATTACGCCTCGATGCGGCAGGTGCTCACGCGGCGGCTGCGGCATTTTGCGGCGGGTGACGCCGGATTTTCGGAAAAGCCAGACGCCCTGCTGATCGACGGCGGTGTGGAGCATGCGAAGATCGCGGAGGAGGTCGTGCGGGAGTTCGCGCTCGACATCCCGGTCTACGGCATGGTCAAGGACGACCGGCACCGGACGCGCGCGCTCGTGACCGCAGATGGACACGAGATCGGCATTTCGGGCAATCAGGCCGTGTTCGCGCTCATCGGGCGCATCCAGGAGGAGACGCACCGCTTTGCGATCGAATATCACCGGCAGCTGCGGTCGAAGCGGCTGCGCGAATCGTCGCTCGAAAAGATCCCAGGCGTGGGGCCGAAGCGGCGCGAACAGCTGCTGAAAAAATTCCGCTCGGTCAGCGCGGTGCAGAAGGCGGAGCTTCCGGCGCTGCGCGAGGTGCTGCCGGAGGCGGCGGCGCAGGCCGTCTATTCGTATTTTCATCAGGAGGACACCCAATGCGAGTCATCACAGGAACGGCCCGAGGCATGACGCTCAAGGCCCCGAAGGGCATGGACACGCGGCCCACGATGGACCAGGTCAAGGAGGGGATCTTCTCGGCCATCCAGTTTGAGGTCGAGGGACGGCGGGCACTGGATCTTTTTGCCGGCTCCGGCCAGCTCGGCATTGAGGCGCTCAGCCGCGGGGCACGCGAGGCCGTATTTGTCGACGCGCGGCGCGACGCCTGTCAGGTCGTGCGCGAGAATCTGGCCAAAACAAGGCTCGCCGAGCGTGCGCAGGTGGTGCAGATGGACTATCTATCGTACCTTGGCGCGGGGCGCGGACGGTTCGACCTCGTGTTTCTCGACCCGCCCTACGCAGAAGTTTTTCTGGAAAATGCCCTAAAACGAATATCAGAAATTGACATTCTGACGGATGGTGGTATAATAATCTGCGAAAGACCCGTGGAAAAGGCGCTCGCCGACGATTTTCCGGGCTTGACGCACTGGCGCGATTACAAATACGGCAAGACGGCAGTGACGATTTTCCGAAAGGCGCAGCGAGCATGAAAACAGCGATCTATCCCGGCAGCTTTGACCCGGTGACGAACGGGCACCTCAACATCATCCAGCGCGCGGCCAAGAGCTTTGACCGGCTGATCGTCTGCGTGATGTTCAACGTCGACAAGCATCCCATGTTTTCCGCGGCAGAGCGCGTGGAGCTCATCCGCCGCGTGACGGCGGACATTCCAAATGTGGAGGTCATGTTCTCGGACAAGCTGCTGGCAGACTTTGCCCGGGAGCAGGGGAGTTCCATCATCGTCAAGGGGCTTCGGGCCGTCTCGGATTTCGAGCGTGAATTCCAGATGGCACTGGTCAACCACAAGCTGAATCCCGGACTCGACACGATGTTCCTGACTGCGGAGCATCAGTTCATGTATCTGTCGTCAAGTGCAGTCAAAGAACTCGGGCGGTACGACGTGGCGCTGGAGGATTTCCTCCCGGCGGCGATCATACCGGATTTCAAGGCCCGCATGGCAGGGCAAATCGGAGGAGGACACAACAATGGCAAATAACGGCATTGAAGAGATCATCACGACGTTATATGAGATGGTGCAGGACGCATGGAGCCTGCCGCTGGGCAATGAAAAGTGTGTTGTCGAACGCGACAAGGTACTCGACCTGCTCGACGAGATCAGCAATCAGCTCCCCGGTGAGCTGAAGCAGGCGAAAACCATTGTCGAGTCCCGCAACGAGGTCATCACGAACGCCAAGCGCGAGGCCGAGAATATCCTCAAGCAGGCCGAGCAGCGTGCCAAGCAGATGATCTCCCGCGAGGAGATCACCCGTCAGGCGGCCCAGCAGGCCGATGAGATGGTCAAGGCTGCGCAGCAGAAGATCAAGGAGCTCAAGCAGGTGACAAACGATTACGTTGACGACGCCATGAAGCGCACCGAGGACGCCATCGCGCAGTCGCTCAGCGAGATCCGCGAGTCGAGAACGAAGTTCCGCGCGCTGGTAAACCCGCAGGCGGCGAAACCCTCTCCCATCATCGAGGATATCTAAATTCTGGACCATACTTGACATTTTGCCGGTTTTTCGGTAAGATATGGAATATTGCAACTGGCTATGAAAAGGAATCAGCAGATCATACGGCGGCAAAGAGAAGGAGCGGGTGGTGAAAGCTCCGACGCCGGGTCCTGCGCGTCCCCTTTGAGCCGCGCACCGAACGGAAACCAGTAGGCTGCGCCGGGTTCTCCCGTTACAGAGGCACGAGTGCCCGCATCTGCGGGAACTTCAGGTGGTACCACGGTCATCGATCGCCCTGAACTTATCGTTCAGGGCGATTTTTGGGATTTAGAGCGTTTTGTCCTTGATACCTGCGGCGTATGAGATTCGAGAAATCTAGGATAGAATTTGTAGGGGCCGACGCCCTCATCGGCCCTTACCGCACTGCGAGTTCGCCGAAGGGGTTCACATTTTGGATATGCAAATCGTGCGGGCGGACAGAGTCGTCCGCCCCTACAAGGTGGAAGCTAAATAACAAGAAACTTTTACAGGGAGAATCTGCATTGGATTTTACATTTATGATCGGAAAATACGATGAAAAGCGCCTGACGCAGCAGCTGGCGCAGGCGCTGGCCGCGACGAAGGCGGCGGAGGCCGGGGCCGACCCGGAAAAGCGCGCAGCAGGGCAGCGGCGCAGCCGCGTATTTGTCTCAATTTTTATGATTGTGCTGGCGGCGGTGATGATCTATGCGGCTGTGACGAACCCGTCGATCAACCGCGTGATCTATCTTCCGGTCGCGGCAGCAGCCATCCTTGCGAGCATTTATATGATCCTGACGCGGCGCGAAGCCGCCTGGGGCATGGAGAAGCCCTCAGCCCGGACGCTGTTGAAGAGCCTGAACGCCATTGAGACCTCGCAGAAGGCGATGGTCCGACTACGGGATGACGGCGTGACGATCACGGCCAAGCGCGGTGAGAATCACGTGGACTATGACCAGATCACCGCCGCCGCACAGACTGAAGATCTGATCGTGCTGCGGCAGGGCCGGTCCGTGACGGTCGTGCAGATGTCCGACCTTGTCGGAAAGGATGTCTCGTCGGTGACAGAGGCGCTGCAAAATGCGCTGAATTGTCCACTCATGATACTGAAATAACTGAAAACAGGAGTATATATCAATGAAAAAAGAATTGCCGAAACAGTATGACCCGAAACAGGTCGAAAACCAGATCTACGAGATGTGGATGGAAAACGGCTGCTTCAAGGCCGAGGTCGACCCGGACAAGAAGCCCTATTCCATCGTCATGCCGCCCCCCAACGTCACCGGACAGCTCCACATGGGCCACGCGCTGGACTCCACGCTGCAGGACATTCTGACGCGCTATAAGCGCATGCAGGGCTACAGCGCGCTCTGGCTCCCGGGCACCGACCATGCGGGCATCGCCACGCAGATCAAGGTCGAAGAGGAGCTTCGCACGAAGGAAGGGCTGACGCGTTATGACCTCGGCCGTGAAAAGTTCCTCGAGCGCGTGTGGGCATGGAAGGAAAAGTACGGCAGCCGCATCGTCGAGCAGCAGAAGAAGCTCGGCGTCAGCTGCGACTGGTCGCGTTCCCGCTTTACGATGGACGAAGGCTGCTCGAAGGCCGTGCGCGAGACGTTCTGCGAGCTTTATGACAAGGGCCTCATCTACAAGGGCAGCCGCATTATCAACTGGTGCCCGCACTGCGTGACGGCGCTCTCCGATGCGGAGGTCGAATACGTTGACAAGCCCGGCCATCTCTGGTATATCCGCTATCCGCTCAGCGATGGCAGCGGCGACATCGTTGTCGCGACGACGCGCCCCGAGACCATGATGGGCGACACCGGCGTCGCCGTCAACCCCGAGGACGAGAAATTCAAGCACCTCATCGGTAAGACCTGCATCCTGCCGATCATGAACCGCGAGATCCCGATCGTGGGCGACGAGTACTGCGAGATCGGCTTCGGCACCGGCGCGGTCAAGATGACCCCGGCGCACGACCCGAACGACTTTGAGGTCGGCCTGCGGCACAATCTCGAGGTTATCCGCGTCCTCGACGACAACGGCAAGGTGAACGAAAACGGCGGCAAATACTGCGGTCTGGACCGTTATGAGTGCCGCAAGGCCATCGTGGCCGACCTCGAGGCCGAGGGCTATCTCGTGAAGACGGAGCCGTATTCCCACAATGTCGGCACCTGCTACCGCTGCCACAACGACGTGGAGCCGATCATCTCCGCGCAGTGGTTCGTCAAGATGGCGCCGCTGGCCAAGGAGGCCATCCGCGTCGTGAAGGACGGGACGATCAAGTTCGTTCCGGAGCGGTTCTCGAAGATCTATATCAACTGGATGGAAAACGTCCACGACTGGTGCATCTCCCGCCAGCTCTGGTGGGGCCATCAGATCCCGGCGTGGTACTGTGATGAGTGCGGCCACATCAACGTCAGCCGCGAGGATCCGACGAAGTGCGAAAAGTGCGGCTGCACGCACCTGACGCGCGACGAGGACGTGCTCGACACCTGGTTCTCCTCGGCACTCTGGCCGTTCTCCACGCTCGGCTGGCCCAATCTGAACTCGGAAGACCTCAAATACTGGTATCCGACGACCGATATGGTCACGGGCTATGACATCATCTTCTTCTGGGTGGCCCGCATGGTGTTCTCCGGGATGGAGCAGATGAAGAAGGAGCCGTTCAAGACTGTCTTCATCCACGGCCTCGTCCGCGACGACAAGGGCCGCAAGATGTCCAAATCCCTCGGCAACGGCATCGATCCGCTGGAGATGGCGGAGAAGTTCGGCGCGGACGCACTGCGCTTCAACCTCATCACCGGCAACTCGCCCGGCAACGACATGCGCTTCTACGTCGAAAAGTGCGAGGCGATGCGCAACTTTGCCAACAAGATCTGGAACGCGAGCCGCTATGTGCTGATGAACCTGACGATCGAAGAGCCGGGCCTGCCGGCGCTCGATCAGCTGGAGATCGAGGACAAGTGGGTCCTCTCGAAGCTGAATACGCTCATCCGTGAAGTGACTGAGAACATGGACGCCTACGAGCTGGGCGTGGCTTCGGCCAAGGTCTATGACTTCATCTGGGATACGTATTGCGACTGGTATATCGAGCTGACGAAGACGCGCCTCTACAGCGAGAACGAGCAGAGCAAGCTGGCCGCGCAGCGCGTGCTGGTCTATGTGCTCGACCAGATCCTGCGGCTGCTGCACCCGTTCATGCCGTTCATCACCGAGGAGATCTGGCAGGCCATCCCGCACGAGGGCAAGTTCATCATGGCCAGCGACTGGCCCGTCTGGCGCAACGAGCTGGCCTTCCCGCAGGACGAGGAATCGATGGAGCTGATCAAGGACGCGATTACGGCCATCCGTGCCCGCCGCGCCGAGATGAACGTCCCGGCGAACAAGCGCGTGAACATGACGATCTCCACGCAGCGGCAGGACGTCTTCACCGCAGGTATTCCGTTCTTTGGCCGCCTCGCCGGGGCCGAGGGCGTCACCGTCAGCGACACCGTGGACGAGGGCGCAATGGAGCGCGAGGGCATGGTCGAGGTCGTGACGCACGCGGCACGCATCTTCATCCCGCTGGCCGAGCTGGTCGACTTTGAGAAGGAGCTGGCCCGTATCGCGAAGGAGAAGGAGAACTGCCTCAAGCAGATCGCCATGTTCGAGGGCAAGCTCAGCAACGAGAGCTTCGTCTCCCGTGCGCCGGAGAAGGTCGTGAATGACCAGCGCGAAAAGCTGGCCAAGGCGAAGGCGCTGCTGGAACAGCTCGAGGAAAGCGAAAAGCGTTTGAAGAAATAAGATCGTTTACGCTCTTTGCTGATTTTTCAGCATTGCAGTTCTTTTCGACCGATTATTTTCACCAAAACACGTATAATGGACACGCAGAAGGGATTTCTGCGTGTCCATTTTTTGTTTGGAGTTGAAGCACGAATGAATCTGACAAGTTTCTTACAGGACAAGCGGCTGATGATCGCGCTGAAGGGCGACATCGACCACCACGGCGCAAAGGATGTGATGCGCGTGCTCGGCAACAAGATCGACCTCTATCTGCCGGCGGTCTGTGTGCTGGATTTCCGGGACGTGACGTTCATGGATTCGAGCGGTATCGCCATCATCATCTCCTGCATCCGCCGTATGCGCGAGCTGCGCGGCGAGGTGATCGTGGAGAACGTGCCGCCGCAGCCGATGAAGGTGCTCCGCGCGTCGGGGCTGGAACAAATCGTGAAGATCGAAGAAAGAGGTCTGGTCTATGAAAGTTGAAAATTACTTATCGGTGGAATTTCCCAGTCGGTCGGCCAACGAGGCGCTGGCCCGGTCGCTCGTGGCGTGCTTTGCCGCGCAGCTCGACCCGACGATGGACGAGCTGGGGGACATCAAAACGGCAGTCTCCGAGGCGGTGACGAACTGCATCGTCCATGCCTATCCCGACCGCATCGGGACGATCACGCTGCGCTGCCGTATCCTCGAGGGGCGGACGCTCGACATTGTCATCCGCGACAAGGGCCGCGGCATCCCGGACATCGAGCAGGCGCGCACGCCGATGTTCACCACCGGCGGCGAAGAGCGCAGCGGCATGGGCTTCACGATCATGGAGAGCTTTATGACGAGCCTGCGCGTGACGTCGAAGGTCGGCAAGGGGACAACGGTACATATGAAGCGCAAGATCGTCCGCCGGGGGGACGCCAGTTGAGTACGCAGACGCTCATCCGCGCGGCACAGGCGGGCGACCGGTCTGCGGCAGAGCAGCTCGTCGTGGAAAATTCGGGCCTGATCTGGTCGATCGCGCGGCGCTATTTTGGCCGGGGCACGGAGCCGGACGATCTTTATCAGCTCGGCTGCGTCGGTTTTCTGAAAGCCGTGGCAGGGTTTGATCTCAGCTACGGGACGCAGTTTTCGACCTACGCTGTGCCGAAGATCGCCGGCGAGATCCGCCGCTTTCTGCGCGACGATGGGCAGGTGAAGGTCAGCCGGAGCCTGAAAGAGCGCGCCGCGCAGATCCATCAGGCGCGCACGCGCCTGACCGGGACGCTCGGGCGGGAGCCGGCGGTCTCAGAGCTGGCGGCGGAGCTCGGCCTGACGCCGGAAGAGATCGCCATGGCGGAGACGGCAACAGGGATGGCAGAGTCCATCCAGCGCGAGAGCGGCGATGAGGGCTTCTCCCTTGAGGATGTGCTCTGCACAGACGGGATGGAGGATCGCATTCTGGAATCTCTTTCGCTCCGGAATGCCCTTTCGCACCTGACCGAGCGCGAGCGGATGGTCATTGACCTTCGGTATTTCCATGGCCTGACGCAGCAGAAGATCGCGGGGCTGCTCGGCGTGTCGCAGGTGCAGGTGAGCCGCATTGAGAAAAAGGCACTGACAAATCTCCGCACGTATTTGTAGACAAACCGCGAAAAATATACTAAAATAGAGCCATCGAATATTCGCCGCCACGCTGGCGGCGGCAAAGGTGGAGCTATGAAACCAGAACTGGAAGCAAGATTCTTAACGGCACGCCGTGCGGTCATCGCCCGGCGTTTTTCGAGCCTGAACGAGATGCAGCGCCGCGCGGTCATGACCACGCAGGGGCCGCTGCTGCTGCTGGCCGGCGCGGGCAGCGGCAAGACGACCGTGCTTATCAACCGCATCGCGAACCTCATCGCGTTCGGCAAGGCGTCGGATTCGAATGAGATCCCGGACTATGTGACGGACGAGGACGTCGAATTTCTCGAAGGCTATCTCAAGACGGGCGACGAGACCATGAAGCAGCGGGCCGAGGCGCTTTCGGCGCTGCATCCCGCCGCGCCGTGGTCGATCATCGCGATCACGTTTACAAACAAGGCGGCGAACGAACTCAAGGAGCGGCTCGAACGCATGCTGGGGCCGGAGGCCCTCGACGTCTGGGCGATGACGTTCCACTCGGCCTGCTGCCGCATCCTGCGGCGGGACATCGACCGGCTGGAGGGCTACTCGTCCAGCTTCACGATCTACGACTCCGCGGACTCTGAGCGCGTCATCAAGGACGTGCTGCGCGATTTTCAGATGGATGAAAAGGCATTCCCGCCGCGGCTGGCCCTCTCCGTCATCGGCAGGGCCAAGGACAAGATGCAGTCCCCGGCGGAGTTTGACAAGACGGCCGCCGTCGCGGGCGATTACCGCATGGAGAAGATCTCGCAGATCTACGCCGAGTATCAGAAGCGGCTGCACGAGGCGAACGCGCTGGACTTTGACGACATCATTCTGAAAACAGTCGAGCTGCTCGAGCAGTTTGACGACGTGCGCGCGTTCTATCAGCGGAAGTTCCATTACGTGCTCATCGACGAGTATCAGGATACGAACGCCCTGCAATACCGTCTCTCCTCGCTGCTCGCCGGCGGGTATGAAAACATCTGCGTCGTCGGCGACGACGACCAGAGCATCTATAAATTCCGCGGCGCGACGATTGAGAACATCCTCTCGTTCGAGCAGCAGTACAAGGGCGCACAGGTCATCCGGCTCGAGCAGAACTACCGTTCGACGCAGGCTATCCTGAACGCGGCGAACACCGTCATCTCGAACAACAAGGGCCGCAAGGGCAAAAAGCTCTGGACCGAAAACGGCGCGGGCGAGAAGATCAAGGTCTTCGAAGCCCAGAACGAATCGGATGAGGCGAACTATGTCGCAGGCTCGATCATCGCGCGCTCAAAGGGGCAGAATTTCAAGGACTACGCGATCCTCTACCGGACGAATGCGCAGTCAAACGCGCTCGAATACGCGTTCAAGCGCAACGGCATCCCATACCGCATCATCGGCGGCACGCGCTTTTTCGACCGGGCCGAGGTCAAGGATATGCTGGCATATCTGTGCCTCATCAACAACCGCGCGGACGACCTGCGCCTGCGGCGCATCATCAACCAGCCGCCGCGCGGCATCGGCGCGAAAACCGTCGAGATGGCGCAGCGGCAGGCGGACGCAGCGAATGTGCCGCTCTACGAGGTCATCCTGCACGCGAAGGACTATCCCAGCATGGAGAAGGCTGTGGGCAAGCTGACCGCGTTTTCGGACATGATCGAGGAATGTGCGCAACTGCTGTTCACGCTGACGCTGCCGGATTTCTATGAGGAAGTCCTCCTCCGCACAGGCTATGTCGCGATGCTCGAGGAGAAGAACGATGTGGAGTCGCGCACGCGGCTCGAGAACGTGCGAGAGCTGAAATCCAGCATTTTAAGCTACATGGAGAACACCGACACGCCGACACTCAGCGGCTTTTTGGAGGAGATCGCACTCTACACCGACATCGAGCAGTATGACGCGGACGCCGATGCCGTCGTGATGATGACGATGCACGCGGCAAAGGGCCTGGAGTTCCCGCACGTGTATCTCGTCGGCTTTGAAGAGGGCCTGTTCCCAGGGAACCGCTGCCTCGGCGACCCGGAGGAGATGGAGGAGGAGCGGCGGCTTTGCTACGTGGCGATCACGCGGGCAAAGCAGACGCTGAACATCTCCTACGCGCGTCAGCGCATGCTCTACGGCCGCACGACGACGAATATCGCCTCGCGCTTCGTCGACGAGCTGCCGGAGGAGTTTGTGGAAAAGCGCGGCGGCTTCAAGCCGCGGCCGGAGCGGAGCTATGACGAGGTGTCGCAGGTGGGCGGCTATGGCGGAGGCTACAGCGGCCAGAAGCAGCGCGCGCCGCGTCCGCCGCGCAAGGACTATTCCTCGCTGACCGGCGCCACGCCGAAGCAGGCGAACATTCAGTTCGCCAAGGGCGACATGATCCAGCACAAGGCATTTGGCCGAGGCATGGTGCTCACGGTGCTCCCGATGGGGAACGACGCGCTGCTCGAGATCGCGTTCGACGGCATCGGCACGAAGCGCCTGATGGCGAACACCGCAAGTCAACACATGACCAAGTTATAAAGGCATTTTTCACGCTCCTCGACGCATAAATTGATGCGAGGAGAGGTGGTAGCATGAACCGGAAGCGGAGAAGACGGCGGCGGTTTGCACTGCTGGTGTTGCTGGCGATGATTCTTGCGGCGGCGCTTGGCATCCAGTTCCGCATCCGGCCCATGCTGCGCGCAATCGCGGAAATTCAGGTCGTGAATGCAGCATCGAGCGCGCTGGCTGGGGCGGTGAACCGACAGATGGCCGAAGGCACGGCGGACTACGGCGGACTCATCTCCTTTGAAAAGGATGAGACCGGGCAGATCACGGCCATGCGCACCGACACCGGGCAGATCGCGCGCTTAAAGGCAGAGGTCTTTGCCGCGCTGGACGATCTGGTGTCCGAGGTCGAGATCCGCGATCTTGGCGTCCCGCTGGGGAGCTTGTTTCTGCCGTCGTTCTTCGCCGGGCGCGGGCTGCGCCTGCCGGTGAAGGTCGTGACGCTGAACATGACGAACGCGGACTTTTATTCGAGTTTCACCGACTGTGGCATCAACCAGAGTCTACAGAAAATCTGGATCACATTTTCCGTGAACATCACGTTCCTGACGCCCGCCGGGATGCAGGCCACGGACGTCACAAGCGACGTCATTCTGGCCGAGACAGTCATCGTCGGCAGCGTGCCGGAGACGTTTTTACAACTAAACTGACGAGAGGGGAGTTTTCATGAACCCCAAACAGGAGATTGAACAGCTCACACGCGAGCTGGAATACCACAACCGGCAATATTACGTGCTGGACGACCCAAAGATCGACGACTATACCTACGACCACATGCTCCGCCGCTTGGAGGATCTGGAAAAGGAATATCCGCAGTACGCCTCGCCGACCAGCCCCACGCGGCGCGTCGGCGGCGAGGCGATCAGCGCGTTCCAGAAGGTGCAGCATGCCGTGCCGCTCGAGAGCTTACAGGATGTGTTTTCACTCGACGAGCTGCGCGAATTTGATGCGCGCGTCCGCGCGGAGGAGCCGGAGGCGGAATATTCCGTCGAACCGAAAGTCGACGGATTGTCTGTGGCGCTGGAGTACCTTGACGGCGTCTTTGCGCGCGGCGCCACGCGCGGAGACGGACTCATCGGCGAGGACGTGACGGAAAACCTCAAGACCATCCACTCCATCCCGATGCGGCTTGAGGGTGCGCCGCCCCGGCTTATCGTGCGGGGCGAGGTGTTCATGCCGCGCGCATCGTTCGAGGCGTTGAACGCGCAGCAGGAACAGGCAGGGAAGCCCCTCTTCGCCAATCCGCGCAACGCCGCGGCGGGTTCGCTGCGGCAGCTCGACCCGAAAATCGCGGCCAAGCGCCGGCTGGACATTCTGGTCTTCAACCTACAGCTTGCCGAGGGACGCACATTCCGGACGCACAGTGAGACGTTGGACTATCTGCGAAGCCTCGGCTTCAAGGTCATCCCGTACACGCTCTGCCGCGACATGGACCGGGCCGGGGTGCTCATCGAGGATCTCAACGAGACGCGCTATACGCTCTCCTACGACATCGACGGCGCGGTCATGAAGCTGAACGACCTCGCCGCGCGCGAACGCATGGGCAGCACGGCGAAGTTCCCGCGCTGGGCCGCAGCGTTCAAATATCCGCCGGAGATCAAGTCGACCGTGCTGGAGGATATTGTGGTACAGGTTGGGCGGACAGGCGTCCTGACGCCGCGCGCCATCGTTGCGCCGGTGCATCTGGCCGGGACGACGGTCACAGCCGCGACGCTCCACAATCAGGATTTCATCACGGAAAAGGACATCCGCATCGGCGACACGGTCAAGATCCGGAAGGCAGGGGAGATCATCCCCGAAATTCTTGAGGTCGAGCTGGACAAGCGCCCGGCGGATGCTGTGCCCTACCAGCTGCCTAGCCGCTGCCCGGTCTGCGGCGCGCCGGTCGTGCGCGACGAGGACGGCGTGGCGCTCCGCTGCACGGGCGCGGAATGTCCCGCGCAGCTCAGCCGCAATCTGACGCATTTTGTCTCGCGCGAGGCCATGAACATCGACGGTCTCGGCAGCGCGATCATTGACACGCTCATCGAGCGGAAGATGATCGCGAATCCCGCCGATCTCTACAGCCTGGATTTTGAAGCGTTTGCGGCGCTGCCCGGACAGGGCGAAAAGTCGGCAGAGAACCTGCGAAAGGCCATCGAGGCCAGCAAAGGCAACGACCTCTCGCGGCTGCTCTGTGCGTTCGGCATCCGGCAGGTCGGCACAAAGGCTGCCAAGGTGCTGGCGATGACGTTCGGCTCGCTTGACGCGCTGATGGCGGCAACGGAGGAGGGGCTGACCGCCGTGCCGGACATCGGACAGACCACGGCGGAGAGCATCCGCGACTGGTTCGCCGATCCGCAGTCGCAGGATCTCATCGCGCGGCTGCGCGCGTCAGGTGTCAATTTCGCGTCGCAGAAGCAGGTGACGGACACGCGCTTCGCGGGCAAGACCTTTGTGCTGACCGGCGCATTGAGCCTCTTCACCCGCGAAGAAGCCACGGAGAAGATCGAATCCTTCGGCGGCAAGGCCGCGAGTTCCGTTTCCAAGAAGACAACCTACGTCGTCGCGGGCGAGAACGCGGGCAGCAAGCTGAAAAAGGCAAATGATCTGGGCATCCCGGTTCTTTCCGAGCAGGAATTCCTGGACATGCTGAAGTAACTTAAAAGGCGGCGATCTGTCAGATCGCCGCCTTTTTGCACATTTTTCGCCGCGCATTCATAGAGTGGTTCAGGGTAAAAACCCAGTCGAATGACGAAAGGAGCTACTTACCTTGAACGATTTTATGAAATACGAGGGGCAGGAGACGGCCGCCGCGACCTGCGCCAACGGGCAGGGCAATCTGCCCGCCTGCGCGCCGCTGGCCAATCCGTATGTCCCGTTCCAGCTGCAAAATCCGGAGCGCTACAAGCCCGGCTGTGCCATCATCCGGGGGACGCTATTTCCGGGACTCGACCTGCCACTTGCCGGTCAGGAGAACACGCAGGAGCTGCGCCAGACTGCGCTCCACACCTTGCAGGAGCTTGGTTTCGCGATCAACGAGCTTGGACTCTATCTCGATACGCATCGCAGCGACAGCGACGCTGTGGAGCTTTACAATCAATATGTCGAGCTGTACGGCCATCAGCTTCAACAGCTGGAGCAGGATGGCACGGCGCTGACGCAGATGGAGTCCGCGATGAGCGGCACCTACAACTGGCCCGACGATCCGTGGCCTTGGGATTACGAGCAGGAGGATTGAGCCATGTTTGTGTATGAGAAAAAGCTGCAATACCCGGTGAAGATCGCGAATGTGAACCCTCAGCTTGCGTCGATTATCATTTCGCAATATGGTGGGCCCGACGGCGAACTTGGTGCGTCGCTGCGCTATCTCAGCCAGCGCTATTCCATGCCATACCCGGAACTCAAGGGTCTGCTGACCGATATCGGCACGGAAGAGCTGGGCCATCTGGAGATGGTCGGCACGATCGTCCATCAGCTGACGCGCAGGCTCAGCGAGGAGCAGATGCGCGAGGGCGGCTTCGACGCCTACTTCGTCGACCACGCGGCGGGCGTCTATCCGCAGGCCGCATCCGGCACACCGTGGAACGCGGCGAGTATGGCCGTCAAGGGTGACCCGATGGCCGACCTCGTAGAGGATCTGGCAGCAGATGGCACGACCATGTAAACACAACCGACGCTTGAAAGCATTGAAACTACTGGCTTTTTTGATGGCGCAAGGTTTTTCATGCTGCGATAGCGTAAAGACAACATTATAAAATTGGGACAAGCTGCTTCAAAAATAAGCATAGAAACGCACGATTTGAAAAAACAAATCGCGCGTTTCTGCGCTTATTGTGGCAGGAAAGACAGCAAAGGGGGCAGAGTATGGCGCAAGTTTTTGTATCAGATTATTTCTATGGCGACGAATCAAAGGAGTTCAGCTACTTCCGCATCCCCCGCCTGCTGATTACGCACCAGAGATTCAAAAACGTATCCGTCGAAGCGAAGCTGCTGTATGGTCTGTTGCTTGATCGCATGGGATTGTCCGAAGAACACGGCTGGTATGACGAGGATGGCCGGGTGTTCATCTATTATACGGTCGAAGAAATTGCCGACGATCTCTGCTGCGGACGCGACAAGGCGATGAAGCTGCTTGCCGAGCTGGACAAAGCCAAGGGTGCCGGCCTGATCGAGCGCGTTCGCCAAGGTCAGGGCAAGCCGACGAAAATATACGTCAAGCGGTTCACGACCCGCGAAGTTCCACCCAAAAAGGAAGAAAATCCTACGCCCATTTCAGAAGTCGAGATTCTCGACCTCCAGAAGTCGGAAATCCCGACTTCTAAAGGTCGGAAACCTCGACTTCAAGAAGTCGGAATTTCCGACCCAAGTTATATTGATAATAATTATCCTGAGTTTAGTTATCCTGATCCATCTATCTCCCCTGCAAAGCCGCCGGGAACTATCGAATATGACACACTCTGTACGCAGTATGCCGCCGAGGACGTGGACGCGCTGGTGGAGCTGATCTCGGAAGTCCAGAGCAGCACCGCTGATGCCGTCCGGCTTGGAAAAGAGCAAATTCCCATCGAGATCATCAAGGAACGGTTCCGGCAGCTCACACAGATGCACGTTGCCTACATTCTGGACAGTCTGCGGACAACCACAACACAAATCAATAATATCAAAGCCTATCTTCTGACCGCGTTATACAACGCGCCGACGACGATGGGCTTTTTCTATTCCGCACAGGTGCGGCACGATTTCGGCAGAAAATAGGTCTCACGGTGAGACGTATTTTTTGATATAAAAATTCAATTTTGGAGGTAACACATGGCAGAAGAAAAAGCACGCGACCCGACGAAGCCGGAGATCAAGCCGGTCAACATCCCGCTTGCCAAAATCCACGACCTGCCCGGCAGCGTATTCGCACCGCCGAGTCCGAAAAGTCTTGAAGCATTGACGAGCAGCATCGTTCTCAGAGGCGTACAAGAGCCGGTTATCCTGCGGCAGCGCGAGGATGGCGAGTTTCAAATCGTTTCCGGCAATCGCCGCCGCAAGGCCAGCGAGCTTGCGAAGAAAACAGAAATCCCAGCGTTCGTCTACGACATGGGCGAGAGAGAAGCGAAAGATTTCCGTTTGCGTGGCAATGCGAAAGGCACACCGCCCGGAAAGCTGCTGCCCGAAAGTGAAATCGGCAAGAAACGTGAAGCACCCGCAAAAACGCCGGACAAGGCTGCGGAAAATAAGACACCGGTTACGCAGCCAAAGCCGTCTGAAAAGCCCGCCGAGGTAAAAGTCGTACCCACACCGGCGCAGAAGAAACAGGATGAAAAACCGAAAGCGGTTTCGTCTCTGGAAAATGAGGATGCAGACGGTAAAAAACCGGATATATCTCCGAAACCGCTTGAAAAGCCAGCCGAGATAAAACCAACGCCCACGCCGGAGCAGAAAAAGCCGGAGGACACGCCGAAAACGGCTGCACCTACGGAAAAGATTGATGCAGACGGCAAGAAACCGGACGTGCCGCCGAAACCGCCGGAAAAGGCCACTGTGGAGAAACCCGCACCCACACCGGCACTGAAAAAACCGGAAGAAAAACCGAAAACGGACGCGCCCACGGAAAAGGCCAGTACAGACAGCAAGGGTTCGACCATACAGCCGAAGCCGCAGGAAAAGGCCGTAGAGGTCAAACCTGCCCCGGCAGTCATGCCTGGTCCTGCTGCCCTTGGTCCGACTGGAACGATAATCACAAAGATTTTTGAGGATCGGCTGCTGCCCCCGGATGAAAAAGCCATGAAAGATTTGCCAATCCCCAGTGATGGTGAATCGTATTTCATCACGCTGCATCCAAGCTATTTGGAAAAATCGGAGCTGAATACCGTCTCTGTTGATGTGTCTAGCGACGATTACATGGAGCTGAAAAAGTCCATCGAGCTGAACGGTGTGAAAGAACCGGTTCTGACCAGAATCAATCCCAAGGGCGGCTTGGGAATCCTTTCAGGCCAGCGGCGTCACATGATCGCGCGGGAGCTGAATTACCCGGTTCCGGCCATCATCCAGAAAATCGATGACAACGACGCGATGATCCTCGTTGCGGACAGCAATCTGCATCGACCGCATATTTCCACATACGATCTTTCGCGGACGCTGCGCAATAAAATGACCGCGATGAAACGCAAGGCAGGACGGAAGAAACGCGGCGTACCGGGTGCGGACGAGCTGCAAAGTGACGCAATGCTGGCAAAGGAAATGGGCATCAGCACCAGCAGACTGAACCGAATTATTACTATGAGGATGATCCGCTTGCCGGCTGCATCCGCTACCCGACCGAAGCGGAAAGCGAGCGTCTGATGGGGCTGCCGCCAGACTGGACGAAATACGGCGCAGACGGTGAGGAAATCCGAAGCTCCAGCCGCTATATGGCGCTCGGAAATTCTATCGCGCTGCCCTGCGCGGAGTATATCATGGAGGGGATTGCGGCAGCTTTACAGAAATAGGTCTCACGGTGAGACGCAAATCGGAGGTGACTAATATTTCAGATATTCGAGAACGAAACGACCGCCCGAAAGACAAGCAGCCAAAACATCAAGCTGTGTCCATCGTGCAGCGGCAGATGGTGCAGAAATTTGTAAAAGAACTGAATGACAGCGCGAATCGACCCGACCGCTCGGACAGCGCGGAACGCACGGCGACCAAACAGGTAGAAATGACTGCCCGCGAAATCGTCCATGAAGCTGTCCAGCTGCCGCGTCGTGCGATTCAACACCCAGCCCGCAAAGAATCCGCGGATTCTTCCGCAAATGCACAGCCAGAGCAATCCGTCCAGCCGCACCATGCACCGGAATCAAAGCAGCCGCAGAGCACATTGACACCCGCGCCGCAGGAGCAGGCCAGACGTGCCTATGTCCGGCAAACCGCAAAAGCAGCCACAACAGCGCCGCCAATCACGCCGGAGCAGTCACAATCGCAGCACTCCACAGTGACCGCGCAATCGGCAGAAAATGCACTGCGCACTCGGCCAGAACCGCAGCGACCGCAGAGCGCACCAGCGCCCACGCCGCAGGAGCAGGGGCGACGCGCGTATGTGCGGCGGGCAAAGAAATCCCGCGCAGAACAGCCGTCTGCGCGGGATAACCTCTATACGGAGCAGCCGGAAATCCGCAGTCCGGTGCAGTCCGAAGCTATACCAGCAAAACAATCCGCTGTCCGTCATGTAAGGCAGCCGGACGCCTGGGCGCCGCGTAGCGCGGCGGCCCCAGTTATGCGCAGCAAGGAGCAGTCCGTTCGTGAGCGGCCAGCGGTCACACAGACGCACGATTTACCACCCATGCCACAGGAGCAGGCCCAGCAAGCCTTTATGGGAAGGCAAACGCAGCTCTCTCAAAATCCGCCCATCGAATCCATCTATCCATCCGAACCGGCTGCTCCTATTCTACCGCAGCCACCTATTTCGGAAGCACCCACAATTACACCGGAGCGCCAGTCGGTCACGGCTGGCAGCGGCAAATCGGCCCCACCTGTCCAGCCACCACCGACGCAATCTCTGCCAGTGGAGCAGCCCCCCGCCATTCGTGAAAAGCCGAAGCCAAGCGTCGCACCGAGAGAAAAATCTTGGCACGGCGTTTCTATTCGGACAATAGATGCGGAACAAATCAGCATGCCAAAGGCGCAGTCAAAAATGTCTGCATCGAAAACCGCGACAAAACGGGCGCGGAAAGCCGCTACACAGGACGCGCAGCGAAAAATGCTCCAAAAGAGCAATTCCCGCGCCGCCAGAGCTGCCATTGCAGCGGCGAAAAAGCTGGCCGAAGCTGCGGCAAAGGCGGTCAAGGAGCTGATAAGCGCCCTTGCCAGTTTGGGCGGCGGCACGGCGCTTTTCATTGTGTTTTCCATCGTCATTGTCGCGGGCGCGTTTCTGGCATCGCCGCTGGGGATTCTCTTTGCTGACGAACAGGAAAGCGAAGATACCGTTCCGCTGGCAACCGCCATTGCAGAAATTCAGGGTGAATACCACGCAGAGCTGGAACGCCTGCAAAATGGAGATTATGTGTCCGTCCAGATTATCGGACAGGCCCCGGATTGGCGCGAAGTCGTAGCTGTGTTTGCGTCCAAAACGGCAGGCGCGGAGGACGGCATTGACGTTTTCACGCTTGACGAAGAACGTGTGGAGCTGCTGCGTCAAGTTTTCTGGGATATGTGCGAGATCACGACGGCAACGCAAACCGTTGACGTTCCGGACAGTGATCCGGATGACAATGTGGACGACAGCCACGCAGGGGTTGCGCTGACCATCACGATCACGGACAAAACCGCCGAGCAAATGCGCCTGATCTATGCTTTTACGAAATATCAAAACGACGCGCTGGATATTCTGCTCGAAAATCTCGGCAGCCTGAATATTCCAATGGGTTCGCTGACCATTTCGCAGGAGGACGCGATTGCACTGCTTGAAAATCTCCCGGATGATCTTGACCCGGCACGAAAGGCCGTCGTGGAAATGGCAGTGCAACTCGTCGGGCGCGTGTCGTACTTTTGGGGAGGAAAATCTTTGACGCTCGGCTGGGATGATCGCTGGGGCGTTCCAACGGAGGTCACAGCCGCAGGCAGCGGCTCCACGGGAACGATACGACCATTCGGATTAGACTGTTCAGGATTCGTCGATTGGACATTCTACAACGCGACGAATGGCAGCTACTATCCCGGACGCGGCGGCGGCGCGGCGACGCAGCACAGCTATTGCACCAACATTGCATGGAGCGACGCACAGCCGGGCGATTTGGTGTTCTATCCGGACGATTCCCACGTCGGCATTGTCGGCGGCAAGGACGCAGACGGCAATCTCCTGATCGTCCATTGCAGCGGCGGCGCGAATGGCGTTGTTATCACCGGTTCGGCAGGCTTTACAAGCGTTGCAAGACCAGACTGTTTTGCAGAATGAAATACATCTCACCGTGATACGCAATTCGACAAAAACCGGGCTGAGCGCTCCGTGTTCAGTCTGGCTTTTATTCAGAAGGAGAAGTATCGTGAAAACTACTGGGCTGTAACAAGAATTTACTTGCCAAACGGCGAAAAATCGTATATCATAGTGAACGGAATACAGAAGATCATCGTGAAGGGGCGCCCCTTCTCGTCCGTAGGATACCTACGGACGATGATTTACTGTAAAATGAATATTGAAATACCGTAATACACGCCATGTCCGCAACGCTCTTTTGAGTAGGACAGGCAAGGAAGCAGGCAGAAATGCCGACACGAAACGGTGCTGTGCGCGTGAGGCCACGCCGAAGCGGAGCGATCCGCCGGGACGAAAGTTCGCCATTGCAGGGACGACCTGTGAGAAGGTAGGACGTGGGCGCAGGAGAAAAAATGTCTCCCTAACGCAAGTCAGAAGATCTGTATTACCACGGCTTTTGCCGTGCATGGTATGTGCAGCGGTGAGCGATTTCCCGGTTGCGCCTGACAGAGCTGCTCTGTCAGCGTTTTTGCCGCTGATTTCATCTTGAAATCGGCGCATTTTGTTTTTCGGGACAATATGCGCCGCGTCAAGCCGGAATCGGCTTTTGTTTTGCCCCCTGTGCGGTGCGCCGGTCTGCGGATTGGGAACACGCAGACCGGCATACCGCCGCTTTGAATTTGCTTTTCTTCTCTTTTCCCTCTGTGCGCCCGGTCCGTGCTTTGCAGGGCACGGATCGGAGCACAACCAACGCACAGGTAGGAACATGAAGCCATAAATCCCGGAGCGGATGCTCCGAAAAATAAGGAGGAACCACAGAAGATGAAAAAGAGGATGTTATCTCTGCTTCTCGTGCTGGTGATGATCCTGGGCCTGTTGCCCACAGTCGCCCTGGCCGCGAACGAGACGCACGCAAATCAGGTCCATGTGACCGTCGAGAATACGACGTTCACAGAGGCCAGCAAAGCCTCCAACTGGCTTGCCCCGGCATGGTTCGGCAAGGGGATCGACACATGGATCACCCTGACGGAGAAGTCGACGATGATGAGCTGCATCGCCGAGGCGATCGAAGATGTCAACTGGGATCAGACCGGCGCGGAAAGCGGCTATATCCGCGAAATCAACGGCGTTGGCGAGTTTGACAACGGCACTGATTCCGGCTGGATGGGCACGCTGAACGACTGGTTCACGAACTATGGTTTCGACCACTATACTGTCGCTGACGGCACGCTCAAGCCGGGTGACGAGATTCACGTCATGTACACGTCCGTTGGTAAAGGCCAAGACCTCGGCGCGGATTGGAGCAACAGAGATAAGCGCGTAAAGTCGCTGGAATTCCCGTTTCAGATCAAAATTAACAATCTTTCCAAATATGCAACACTCGCGCCAGCGTTTTCCCCGGATCAGCACGAGTATGACCTGATTCTGAGCACAGAGTTCGATGTTCTGGATAAATTCTGCATTGTGCCGACAGCTATGAACAAGCAGTATCAGGTTCACACCTATGTGGACGGCGTGGAGTTCCGCCGCACGGAGGAAGTCAGCATCAAGCCCGGTTCGGTCATCACCATCAAGAGTGGAGACCCCTCGTGGGAGACGGCTAATCCGAACACCGCTCCGGCGGAGGAATACACGATCCGCGTCATTCATCCTACTGCACACCTAACTGTAGATGATCTTCACATCACGACGTACAAGCAGGACCCTGCTGCAAATCCCTCTGAACCGAAGGTATTGTTTGACCCCAAATTCAACACCTTCAAGGTAACGCTGAACACCTATACCGAGAATCCTTCCTTCAACGACGCAGGCTTCCAGGTATCGCTGGACGTGCCGGACGGCTCCAGAGCGGTGCTGCTGAATGAATACGGCGTTCAGCTCGGTGACTTTTCCGACGGTCCCATTACGCAGGAAAATTGCCTGATCTATTCCGGGAAAACGTATCTCATTGCCCTGACGACCGATGAAACAACGGAATACTATCCGCTTCAATTCAACAAGGGAAAGCCGATGAGCATCAGCAGCCTTGGTTTTACGTGCATCACGAAGACGCCTGAGACCATCAATGGCTATCCCGAGGGAACGATGTTTGCTCTGGATGCGGACGGCAACCCGACAGGCAAGATCGGCCTGCAGGAGGAATCCAACAATTATCTGGTCTATATCGGCGAAAAGACGCAGAGCGTCAAGATTGCAGCCAAGGGTGCTGGTGTTGCACAGGTGGCGGTCTACATGAACGGCACAAAGACAGGCACCAAACCAACTGTAAATATGGCGATGATGCAGCTTGTAAACAACAAGACCATCGATGTCTCCTCCGGCAGCGGATCGTTGGTGCTCGAAGCATCCATGACGGCGAAGACGTATATCAACATGTCCTATACTTTCACGTTTCGCCGGTTCCGGGTTTCGCCGGAGGAACTGGTGAAGCAGATTGAAGCGCTGCCAAATGCTGAAACTGCCTCCTATGCCACGGAGCTTTACCGAACTGTCTGCGGTATCCTCGATATTTACAACGGCTACAGCGATGAGGAAAAGACGCAGGTCACAAACTCTGAAAAGCTGCTTGCCGTCAAGGCGCGGCTGGACGAGCTGAAAGTTTCGTATGAACAAAAGATTGACGCGCTGACCGATTTGGTCTCCGGCTACGCGGGCAAGGTCACGGAAGAAAACTACAGACAGTATCTGGATGATGTACGCAAGGCGGAGATCGACTATCTCGCCCTGAGCGACGCGCAGCGTGCGGACTTCATGCGCACGAACGTGGCCGCCAGCTACTGGCCCGACTATTATACGGCGACGCTGGCCGCCATCAAAAACGGCGATTCCATCGGCTATCCGACGCAGTATCCCGATGACTTCATGCTGCATAACAGCTATTACAACCTTGATCTTGGGCAGGAGGTCGAGACCGGCTTCCGCGAGATTTGGACGAACCGCCCGGAGGGCTATCAAAGCGGAGAAAAGGGCCTGCCGTTCACATCTCCCGGTCTGTTGGAGTTCGACATCAAAGACGACAGTATCTTTGAAATCCGCGAGAAACAGGATGTCTACGTAGACAAGGGACTCGGCGGCACAGGTGAGCATCCCAACATGCGCTACTATCTCGTGCCCAAGAAGGCCGGTACGACCACCTTCACCGTCAAGCTGTGCGACGATAAAGGCGTGATGTACTGCCAGACGCCGGAGATCGTCGTCCATGTGAACGACCAGAAGGAAACCGAGATTGGCGAGCTGCACACGAAGCTGACGAACTTTGAATCGCTGGAGAATACCTCGAAATATGCCGACTGGGGCTATGAATACGGCACGGACGGCGCGGAATTCTCCTTCCACGTCAACGGCGACAACGGCAAGGTCTATGTCTACAATTACCTCGAATATAATGCAGACGGCACACCCGTAAAAACGACCTATACCGCCGATGGAAACGGCGATGTGACGGTTCTGCTCAAGGACGGCTACAACTGCATCGAGGTCAACGCCGACTATGAGGGGCAGAACGTCACGCAGGTCTATGCCCTCAAGGGCAAGGTTGTGAAGTTTGTCGTGGAAAACGAGACGCGCCCCGGCGAAAACCTGCGCATCGGCGACACAGCTGGTGTGTGGACGATTGGCAAGAACATTCCGGTTCACAAGATTCTTCGTATCTACAACAACGGCACAGGAAAAATTTGCTACATCACCGATATGCCGCGTCAGGGCTATCTAACCATTGACAGCGTTATTCGTCTGACCTATCCTGGTTTTAAGGGTGCAAGCGAAGCTGGCAGCTATGATCGTCTCAAAGTCCCCCTGACGGCCTCCGGTACCATCGTGCTCCGCGACGGCTATCAGTCTCAGGGCGGCTACGGTTCTGGTCTCGGTTCTGAGTTCACGCAGGGCAACACGGGTGGTATGGCGGCTTCGACCGGCATGGAGATCGGCCATCTGGCGGATATTACGCTGCATGTCGAGGATGACCCGAACTATACGCTGCCCGAAGCGGAAATGTCGGCGGTCGCTTCCAATGGCGGCGTAGTCAAGGCGGGCGAGAGCATCACGATTTCCGTCCCCAACCTGCCCGTGGACGCGCTGCGCAGCAAGTATGAGATCAATGCGCAGAACAAGCTCAACCGCGCTACGCTGGCATTCTTCACCCAGATTCCCGGCGTGAAGAAGATCAGCACCCGCTATCTTTCCAACGGAGCGTTCACTGATGACGAGGGTACGAGCGTGAGCACGCTGGAAGAGATCAAAAACATCACTTTCACTGTGCCCGCAAGCACACCTGCCGGAACGTATAAAATCCACGGCGGCTATGTCGATTTGCTGGTCACGGTGGGCTTCCTTGATTCCTATCCTACGGAATATCGCGGTATGATCGACGATGTGACCATCACCGTCCTGCCCGGCGCGCAGAAGGAGGTCATGGACCTGATCGACGCCATCGGTCCGGTCACGAAGGACAGCGGTGCGGCGATCAAGGCTGCAAGGGATGCTTACAACGAGCTGACCGACGCGCAGAAAAAGCTCGTCACAAACTACGACAAGCTCACTGCTGCCGAAGCCCGCTGGTCTGAGCTGAACCCCATCCCGGCAGGCCAGCCCGCGCAGCTCCCGCAGAACCCGAACGCAGGCGAAACGCTCCCGTTCACGGATGTCAACGCGAACAGCTGGTACTACTCCGGCGTCAAGTACGCGTATGAGAACGGACTCATGAACGGCACGGGAACCGGCACATTCTCTCCGAACGCGGACACCACGCGCGGCATGATCGTCACGATGCTTGCTCGCCTCGAAGGTGTTTCGACTTCCGGCACACCGTGGTACGCCGCGGGCCAGAAGTGGGCCATGGACGCTGGCATTTCGGACGGCACGAACATGACCGGCGCGATCACGAGAGAACAGCTGGCCGCCATCTTGTTCCGCTACGCGAAACAGAAGGGCTACGACGTGAGCAAGTCCGCTGATCTGAACGGCTTCGCGGATGCGGACGCGGTCAGCGGCTATGCCACCGACGCCATGCGCTGGGCCGTTGCAAGTGGCCTCATTCAGGGTTCCAACAGCAAGCTGAATCCGAAGGGCACTGCAACACGGGCGCAGGTCTCGACGATCCTCATGCGCTTCATGCAGAAATTCGCAAAGTAACCCCCGGCGCAAGATCCCCCCTCCAGTTCACACTGGAGAGGGGATTTTCTTTCTCTGCAAAGTCGCATTTTGTCAGTTTTCATTTTTTATCGAAAGTTTTCGCGCTTTGCGCGAATTTTCGGAAAAACGGCGATGTCATTTTGTAGTTGGTATATAGAAGCACAAATCAGAGGGATATGAAATGACAGAAGATCAAAAGCTGCATAAGCAATACGCATTTGAGGATTTTATGAAAACAGTCCTCCGGAACAAGGCACGGAACATACATAAAAAATTGGACATTCAGGAGCAGCGGGAAGCCGCAGCATCAAACTTTGACGAGAGCATTTTTGACAGCCTGATAACAGAGGACAGCTATGCACTGGAAACGATGATGCCCTTCCGCGTGAAGGAGCAGGTCTTTGTCGTAACGCCGCATATTGGAAATGCGCTGTCCTATTTGCAGCCCAAATACAGAGATGTTTTATTGTTATCTTACTTTGCCGAGTGGAGCGACAGCAAAATTGCAAGGTATTTGAATTTGCCCGTGTCCACGGTCAACAGCAGACGGAATCAAGCATTGCAGCAAGCTCAAGCGGATCATGGAGCACGACAAGGATGCCGAAACTTTTACCTTATGAAAAACCATTCGCAAGGCTGCAAACGGCGATACACAGAACATTTGCGCCGTCATGGAGCATTTTGAGGGATATATCAATCGGCTTTCCATGCGGGAGGGAACGGATCTCTACGGAGAACCGCACACCTACCTGAACGAAGATATAAAGCGGGAGTTGATGATCGAATTGATCGTAAAGCTGCCCCTGTTTGACTGCGAAAAATAGCGAAATACGTTTCACTGTGAGGCGCATTTCGCTGATGGAAAGGATGCTTGCCATGATGTATTTTTCTGAGGAGCGCTGCGTGATGTGCGGCGAGATCATCCCGGAGGGGCGCATGGTGTGCCTGCGCTGTGAACGAGCGGCTTCAGAACAACCCAAAACACCGGATTGCCGATCCGGGAAAACACAGCGCCATGTCTGCGGCCTGTGCGCAGAACCAGCAAAAACGGCTTGCTTACTATGCCAAGGAACATGGACTTACAATTCTGCGAATATTCAGTGACTGCGGCTACAACGGCTCGAAAACAGACCGTCCCGCATATCAAAAATTGCTTGAGGCCATCCGTACAGATCAAGTCAGCGATGTGATTGTCTTTGATCTTTCACGGCTGAATCGTGACTTTGATAATCAACGCTGCATATTACTGGAGATGAAAGCACATGGCGTCGTACTGCACTGTATTCGTGAGCGGCGCGCAGGCTTGATTTCTTCCGTGTTCAGCGAATACCTGATAGAGAGAAAGCAGAAATAATCTTGACACTGTACAAGCAAAAGCTGATTCCTGCTGCATAAAATAGGGTGCGCGCTCTGCAAAGAATAAGCTGAATCTGCATAAAAGGAGCTTCTAATATGGAACAGAATCAGGAACAGTATCCTGCTTGCCGCAGCATCTTCAAAGATGGGCAATTCGTGACAAACACAGAAGCCTATACACGAGCGTGGATCACGTTTATCAATCAAACAGAAAGAAATAAAAGCAGCGATTTCGGTACAAAAAATGACAAAAAACTTGTCATGTGATATACTGTTATTGGAGCAGCTTGTTCCTATCTTAAAGGAGATATGGACATGAAAGCAGCGATTTACTGCCGCTTATCCGAAGAAGATCGGAACAAGCAATTTGAAACCGATGACAGTAACAGTATTCAGAATCAGAAAACAATGCTGATTCAGTACACAGTTGAACAGGGGTGGGAGCTATACGACATTTACAGCGACGATGATTACACGGGGTCTGACCGTAAGCGTCCGGAATTTAACCGACTGCTTGCCGACGCAGAAAAGCGCAAGTTTGATATTATTCTCTGCAAAACGCAGTCGCGTTTTACACGCGAATTGGAGCTTGTAGAGAAGTACATTCACGGCCTGTTCCCGATTTGGGGCATCCGCTTTATCAGCATTGTTGACAATGCCGACACCGCGAATAAGGGCAACAAAAAATCCCGGCAGATCAACGGGCTTGTCAACGAATGGTATCTTGAGGATATGTCGGATAATATCCGAAGCGTCCTGACGAACCGGCGTGTAAACGGATTCCACATCGGCGCATTTGCTCTTTACGGATACAAGAAAGATCCGGAGCAAAAGGGGCATCTGATTATCGACGAGGAGGCCGCAGCGGTCGTCAGAGAGGTTTTTACGTTATTTGTGCAAGGATACGGCAAGACTGCAATCGCCCGAATACTGAACGACAGGGGCATCCCAAACCCAACCGAATACAAGCGCCTGCATGGACTTCGCTACAAGCAGCCGAAAACAAAAAACAGTACACTCTGGCGATATTTCGCAATCTCCGATATGCTTGTCAATGAAATCTATATTGGGAACATGGTACAAGGGAAATACGGCAGTATCTCTTATAAGACCAAACAAAATAAGCCAAGACCCAAGGACACATGGTATCGCGTTGAGGGAACGCACGAAGCGATCATTGACCGAGAACTCTGGAACAGGGTACAGGATTTGGTTGCTGAGAGAGTAAAACCTTTTGATACGGGGAATGTCGGTATTTTTGCGCGGAAAGTACATTGTGCAAGCTGCGGCTATATCATGCGATCCTCCAAAAACCGCGGTAAACATTATTTGCAGTGTGCAAACCGTCATGTTTCTGCGGATTCCTGTGAAGGTGCATTTATTCCTGTTACAGAGCTGGAGCAAATCGTACTGGGTGAATTGAACCGTCTGTCGGCTGAATATCTGGATAAAGATGCGCTGGAACAGAATCTTGAGCTGGAAGATAACCTGCACGGTAGGAAAGAACGGCTCCTTACAGAGTTGACAGCATACAGGAAAAAAACCGAAGAAGATTCCGAGGGTATCCGGCAGCTTTATGTAGATAAGGTCAAAGGACTCATATCGGCAGAAGATTTTGTTGAGCTGTCAAAAGAGTTCACTGAAGAACGGGAACGAATGAAACGTCTGATTGCGGAAGGCGAAGGCAGAATTGAACGGCTGGAAGAACAGATGCAATCAGAAGACCATCGCAAGGATCTGATCGCACAGTACATGAATCTGGAGCATTTGAGCCGTGAGATGGTGGATGTCCTGATCGACTATATTACGGTTGGACGCAGAAACAAAGAAACACGTCAAGTTCCTGCCGAAATTCACTGGAATTTCTGACATTTTCCACAAATATAGATACAAAATGTTGTGTTTTCACAGTTGCAGCAGAGCAGAAGGCGCGCGTAACGTATGACAACATTCTGCGCCTGTCCGACGACCCGGACGTCAATGATGTCATCCGCTTCCTGCGCGAGCGCGAGGTCGTCCATTTCCAGCGCTTCGGTGAGGCCATCCAGCTGCTGCGCGAAAAGCTCGACCAGAAGAACGTCTACTACATGAACCCCGCACTGGGCTAAGCAAAAAACC